>Ga0194117_10000457_pt1 | contig 53999 bp, 61 predicted proteins | sample TA2MahsurfametaG_FD_160579 | JGI IMG/M metagenome (GOLD analysis project Ga0194117, IMG submission 160579) | Freshwater microbial communities from Lake Tanganyika, Tanzania - TA2015009 Mahale N1 surface | ecosystem: Environmental > Aquatic > Freshwater > Lake | place: Tanzania: Lake Tanganyika... | reverse complement strand
AACTTTGTATTCCCAGAGGAAGTCTTGCCCCGTGGCAACGCACTCTAAGGGATGCTGTGGGGCAGGATGTCCTGACTGCCCCTTCCGACCTAAAACTAAATAAAGGAGTTCTCTGAACTCCTTTTTTTATGCTTCTTATTCTTATACTCTTCCAACTCTTTGGAATCTTAATGTTTATATTATCAGTACTACAAGACTTATGATATCTTCTACAACTCCATATAAACAAGCAGAAATTATCAGAGACACCTGGCCTAACCTTTACAGACCAGCAAAAGAAACCTATAATACTAAAAGTAAGAATAAAAAGAATGTATGATTATTGGGTGGTAACAGATAAGACCACAGGTAGAGTTATTGCTCATTGTGGAGATGAAAATGATGCCCTTATGTTGATTGGTTTTGATCTAGATAGAAGAACTTATCGGAAGCAAAAGTTTATTATGGATCAGGTTATTACAGTTACATCAACGCAAGATAAACAACTTCCTGGACAACAAGGTTTACCTGCAGCAAAAGAAGAACTACCTTTTGTAGAACTTCAGCAACAAGTATCGTTGCCCGAAGGACAAGGAATTCCAGTTAACGCTAAATAACTTTCAGTTTTATTCCAATTATGAAATTTACGGTTTATTCAAAAGACGGTTGTCCATATTGCACAAAAGTAGAACAGGTGCTACAGTTAGTAGAGTTGCAGCACGTCGTTTACAAATTGAATATTGATTTTACTCGTGAAGAGTTTTATGCTGAATTTGGAGAAGGATCTACTTTTCCTCAAGTAATTGTCAATGATAAGCACATCGGTGGATGTACAGATACTGTCCTATTTCTTCAGGAGAATAACTTAGTTTAATGACAACTAATTTTCACGAGATTTATAATGATGTCGAAAAGGCAATTGATTATGCCTTTAATGGTCAATTTGTTTTAAGGTTTTATGATTATTTAAAAATTCGTGGAACAAAAAAAGTAGAAGTTGAGCAGTTTATCGAAAGTGCTACAGCCAAAGAAGTTAGCAGTCTTGTAACGGATCTTGATGATTATCTTGAAGGCGGGCCCGATGAAATGCATAAACAACTTCGTGAGGCTTATGGACACATTTCAAAACCTCAAGCAAGAAAAATAAGGAATTATTTGTATGGCATCTTAGAAGATGCGCGGAAGTATAACAATGACAAGAGGAAGGGGAGACGCAAAAAAGAAACTAAATAATTCAAATCCTCAAATAAACAGAGGATTTGAATTGATGTTACGTCAACATAATAGGAGGGAAAAACCATCAGAACCAAGATTGTTCAAAGTCCATTTTGGTAAGATGATATCTCTCTTCAGACGAGAGATTAACTTTAACTTTGAAATATCTCTGGATATCAAGAAAAAGTAACTCTCGGGAGAAAGAAAATGGAAACAACATTTATAGTAGCGTTCACTATAATGTTTACGTTGTTATTCTTTTTAGTTGGTGGTATAATAGGTTGGTTAGCTAACCGTCACCTTCTAGAAACAAGACCAGCATATATTCATCCCGAATTTATGGATGAGGACGGAAACATTATTCCCGACGAAATTTTAGCAGTGAGATTTGAAAATGACTACGAATACGACGACGACGAAGAAGACGACGAGTAGAACAAAATCTACGTCTTCACAACCAAAAGAAACTCCAGTAGCACTTCCTCAGAATGCTTTTATTCATGAGATTTTAGAGGCAGTTTCAAAGCAGAGAACAAACGCTGCGAAAGTAAAAATTTTAAAAGAGCAACGTCATGATTCTCTTGTTGCAATTTTTATTATAAATTTTGATCAAAGTGTAATTTCTCTCCTTCCACCTGGACCAGTTCCTTATGCTAACATTAAGGAAATGACTTCTGTTGGAGGAACCCTTAATGATCAAATCCAAAAGCAAGCAGATAATGTTTATACCAAAACAACTGCATACACTGGAACTGAAGAAAAAGTAAATGCTGGACATACTTCTCTTCGCCGCGAGTATGATAAACTTTATAATTTTGTGAAAGGAGGAAACGATAGCCTATCTTCCATTCGTAGAGAAACTATGTTTATTAATATCCTTCAAGGACTTCATCCTCTTGAAGCAGAACTCTTGTGCTTAATTAAGGATAAGAAACTAACAGATAAATATAAAATCAGTTGGAATAATGTGAAGGAAGCTTACCCCGATATTGTTTGGGGAGGTCGTTCATGAGTAAAGTTGCGGAGAAAAAGATGGCTCAATGGACTCCAGAAGAAAAAAAAGAAATTTCCTCACAGTATGGATGTGAAATTTTAGTTGAACGAGCAACCACTGAGCAAGCAAAGGATTCTTCTTTCCCTAATGATGCATATTTAATTTGGTATAAGATTGGTGATAATGTCTATATGGACATTACAAGGACAAGAAAAAGAACCGACCTTTTTGATATGTATTATGATAAGTTTGGTCCAGGAGCAATTCAAAAAATTGATTTTGGATATGGAAGAGTAAATCCCAAACTGTGGGGATACAAAGCACCAGAAAAAAAGAAAAGAAAATGAGTGGGTTTCGTAATGAAAGTTCTGCAGACAATAAAGCAGAAGTCGTTATCTATAAAGATGAAGTTGAAAAACTTTTAAGAAAATATAAGAAGATCAAAAAATATATGAAATCTCCTCTGTTCGCGGTCAAAAGTATGGACGGAACTGAAGAGTACGTAAGTAAATTAGTAGAAGAAGCTGAGGAGAATCCTTTGTAATGGGAAAGCATTATCTTTTAAATCTTTATGGTTGCTCATTTGTTCTTTTGGACGATGAACAATACCTTACTGACTTATTAGAGAATGCTGCTGCAGCAAGCGGAGCGACTGTGGTTCAGACTATCTCAAAAAAGTTTGAACCACAAGGAGTTACCGTAATTTGTTTATTATCTGAAAGTCATATCAGTATTCATAGTTGGCCTGAAAAAGGTAAAGCAGCAGTTGATGTTTATACATGTGGTGACTGCAATCCAAAAATTGGTTGTGATGTTATCATTCAACAACTTTATGCTCAAGAACATACGTTAAGTTATATCGAGCGTTAACTAAATACACTATATCTGGAGAAGTATATGCTCTCTACTCAATACCGCCTTCGCCTTGAAGCAATCTGTGAGCGAATTGTAAAGGGCGAATCTGTAGAGTTAAGTGAAATGATATGGGCAGAAAAGTTAGCAAAAGCAAATCGTTCTGCTGCTACACTTCTAAGACAAGCAAGACGCCGTGCAGCAAATCCTGATATGCAGGAAGGTAGTCTAGACGACTTTATGAATGCTATGGATTTGGGAGATCCTGATCCTTCAAATCATCGCACTGGATTTAATGGTGCTGATGATATTATTGATTTCTTTACTGGAGATAAACCAGACGACTGGAGACAAAGAGACTGATGAAAAGTTTTAAAGAGTTTCTTTTTGAAGAAGAAAAGGCATCAAAAGCAACTGCAAAATATCGGAACGAACCGAAAGAAAATCAAAAGTGTTCTAACTGTACAATGTGGAGACCTCCAAATGCTTGTACATCAGTAAAAGGAAAAATATCTCCAGAAGGATGGTGCAAGTGGTATAAAAAAGTTAAGGAATAATAAAAATAGTATCTAATTTTACAAAAGTTATTGCATAACTATACTAACAGGTCTATAATGACCTTACGTTCATCTGGAAACAGACGGAAGTAAGCCGACGCGGAACGGATCGTTCATTCGCTATTCGCAAATAGCGAACGCAAACGCCGACTGAAGGAACGCTCTTTAACCTAAAAACTAAGGAGAACCCTAATGTCTAAAGTAGTTTATCGCGGTGTTGAGTATGATACTCAAAAGCGTCTTGAGTATCAACAGCAAATGATGCAACAACCCCAACAATACAATGAAACATATCGTGGTGTTAAATTCGTAAAGGAGGGGCACAAATGAAAAAACTTAACGTACTTCAACTCATTAAAGAGCAGAAGCAAAAAGAGAAACGTCGTCACCAAGCACTCCTCGCAAATGCGGGGGCAGGAAAGTGATTACTACGATTGCTGCCATTACTGGAGCATCAACAGCATTCATTTTTTTAATCTATTTGGAAGTTTTGTTGCTGAATAAGTAAAAGTTTTGAGAGAGGGACTTGACTCCCTCTCTTTTTTTATGTAAAATGGTAGGAGATTATGTACCTGAATGAATACAGAAAAGGTAAAACTCATTGTTCGTAATATGGAACTTCTCGTTCAATCCTTAAAGGAAGAACTTGAAGAACCATCAAAATATGTGTATGAAGAGATTGCTCCATACATGGAGAATGGTGATGACATAGAATATTATTCTGAGGAGGAGGATGATGATGTATGAAGAATTGACTGCCTTTGAAAGAGCCCTTGCTCGTTTTGGAGATAAAGTTCAATACATTGTTGGACTAGAAATTTCTGATAAGATGACACCAGAACTTGCTTATCAAGAAATCAAAGAAATGATGAAGGAACTTAAAAAACTTCGCAAAAAAGAAAAAGACACTTGGGAATTAGAATGAAACAATCTGTCAAATTAGTGAGTGTAACTCCAGATGCTGAAAAGCACATTGCATATTGTGCTCGTGTAAGCAATCCTCAAAACCAAGAAAATGATAGTTTTGAGGGTCTAATTAAATATTGTATTAAACATCAACACTGGTCAATTTTTGAGCAAGCATTTCTTACATTAGAAATTGAAACAACTCGTGGTATCGCGGCTCAAATCCTTCGCCACCGTTCTTTTACATATCAAGAATTTTCACAGCGGTATGCTGATACTTCTCTGATTTCTGAGTACATTCCACTTCCAGAATTGCGCCGTCAGGATACTAAGAACCGTCAAAACTCGATTGATGATATTCCCGAATATGAAAAACTGACACTACAGAGTAAGATTCAAGAGCATTTTGCACACTCTATGCAACTCTATAAGGAACTTCTTGTTCACGGTGTGGCAAAGGAATGTGCAAGATTTGTACTTCCTCTAGCAACTCCTACAAGACTTTATATGTCCGGTAGTATTCGTTCCTGGCTACATTATATTGATCTTCGTTCCGCACACGGAACACAAAAAGAACATATGGAAATTGCTGAGATGTGTCGAGATATTTTCAAAGAACAGTTTCCAATTATTGCCGCAGCAAAAGAGTGGTGAAGTAAAGAATAAATACCTTATATTTTATGGAGATCAAAATTGGCAACGTACCCTGTTATTAATAAAGAGACTGGTGAACAAAAAGAAGTCACTATGAGTGTTCATTACTGGGATCAATGGAAAGTAGAAAATCCAGAATGGGAACGTGATTGGTCTGATCCTTCAACTTGCCCATCTCCAGGAGAGGTTGGAGAATGGAGAGACAAACTAATTAAAAAGAATCCAGGATGGAATGATGTTTTAGCAAAGGCAGCTAAAGCTCCAGGTTCACGAGTAAAAACGCTTTGATTTTATATGGCAAGAAAAAGAGTAACGAATCCAGTACCATTTGGAACAAGTAATCGTCAAATGAAAAGAAAAAAACCAATCAACCTTGAATATATGAGGAAGGTTGAACCTCTCACTGACAATCAAGAGGAACTATACAAATCATATAAGATGGATCAAAACATTGTTGCTTATGGTGCAGCAGGTACTGGTAAAACTTTTATTACTCTTTATAACGCACTTATAGACGTATTAGATGAAAAAACTCCTTACGAAAAAATCTATATCGTTAGGTCTCTTGTTGCTACTCGTGAAATTGGTTTTCTTCCTGGCGATCATGAAGACAAGTCAAGTCTTTATCAAATTCCCTATAAGAATATGGTAAAGTATATGTTTGAGATGCCAGATGATGCGGCATTCGAGATGCTTTATGGCAATCTTAAAACACAAGGAACAATTAGCTTCTGGAGTACTTCCTTCATTCGTGGAACAACGCTTGATAAAGCAATCATCATCGTAGATGAATTTCAAAACTTAAACTTCCACGAGCTTGATTCTATCATTACTCGTATTGGTGAAGATTCTAAAATTATGTTCTGTGGAGATGCTACTCAATCTGATTTAGTTAAGACGAATGAAAAGAATGGTATTATTGACTTTATGAGAATTCTTAGAATTATGCCTTCATTTAATATCATTGAATTTGGTGCAGAAGACATTGTTCGCTCGGGTCTTTGTAAGGAATATATTATTGCAAAAATGGAACTTGGGTTGTAATGTTTAATCATATTGAATTAGATCTCCCTCAACTTGAGAGAGAAACAATTGATGGAGTTCGTTATTATAAAGTTTCTAATGGAGATGAGTTAAAAAAACTTGTCTCCATTACATCAATTACAAGTAACTACAAAAAAGAATTCTTTAATCAGTGGCGTAAAAAAGTTGGCGTAGAAGAAGCAGATAGAATTACTAAAAAAGCAACAAGTCGTGGCACGGATATGCACACACTTGTTGAACAATATCTTAAAAATCTTGATTGTAATGTCAATGTGCTTCCTATATCAGAGATGCTATTTCAGATATCTGTCCCTGCTCTTAAGCGTATAAATAATATTCACGCACTAGAAGGTTCTCTCTACAGTTTATTTCTTGGTATTGCAGGAACTGTGGATTGTATTGCAGAGTATGAAGGAGAACTTGCGATTATCGATTTTAAGACCTCAAAGAAACCAAAACCCAGAGAATGGATTGAAGGATACTTTGTACAATGTTGTGCATACGCTTGTATGCTTCATGAAATGACAGGTATTTCTGTCAAGAAATTTGTTATTATTATGTCTTGTGAAAATGGAGAATTGGAAGTCTATCAAGAATATGATAAACAAAAATATATCCGTCTCCTTGTACAATATATTAAAAAGTTTTTTAACGACAAACTAAAAAGTACTGATTGACCTTTCTAAGTTTTTATGATAAAGTATGTAGATGTATTATGGTTAAAACATTGCCAATTAATTTGCTAGAATTAATGGAGAATAATATCGAAAAAGAATTCGAAAAAGCTCTGGAGGACAAGTTTATTTGTCCTTCAAAATTCGCTCAAGAGATTGAAAGATTAGTTCAAGAGAACTGCGAGATGAACTACATTGACGCTGTAGTTGCATATTGTGAGATGAATAAGATTGACTTGGAATCTGTTCCTAAACTTATTTCCAAACCTCTTAAAGAGAAGATTAAGTATGATGCTATGGAACTTAATTTTCTTAAAAAGACTTCTCGTGCTCGTTTAGTATTTTGATTTTGGATCCACTAACTTGTTATAAAACTTATCTAGCTCTCAAGAATCATTTCACAAAACCAAACTACGATTACCAAAAGTACTGTGGTAAAGTCAAAGCGTCTTTGCAAACTTTTTATAAACGTAAGGATAGAATGTGGTTTGAAAAATTAAGTAGACAGAAATCTGATAAAGAAATTTTAGACTTTTTTGTTTCTAATTTTGTCGAGTGTGAAGATCCACAATCTCTTTGGATTGGAGAAATTATAAGAGAAGGTGAATCTAGATACAAGAATTGGCAAAGAAAAATTCAGTCTCTTACTTATATTTTTAAGGAAGAGACTGAAAATCTTTTCAACCAAACAAAATTTGATGAAGCATTTGATTGCTCTAAAGGGCATCCTTTAGTCTTAAAGCAATTTTTGAGCGGCAACATTAGTTTGGAAACCTTGGTTATTTACGATAAAATACTTTCATTCAAATCAAATTTTGATAAGAAACTAAATGATCCCATCTGGGAGTTTGTTTCAATGAGAATTTCAAAGTATTCTTCGTTCCTACATACAGATGTATTTAAATTTAAAAAGATATTAAGGGAGTGTGTCTTGTGAGTTTTTTTGATTCAGAAGTTGTTCGTGCTGAGATGGCAGAAATTTCAGAACTTCAAGAACAAATTTATGCAAATGTTTTTGAATTCTCAAGAATGGACAATGAAGAAAAATTGAAGCACGTAAATTTACTTCAAAGACTTCTGCAAAAACAACAAGTTCTTTATACCCGTCTAAGTCTTTCTGACGATCCTGCAGCGAAGGAAATGAAAGAAAGAATTATGGAAGCAGCCGTTATGATGGGTCTTCCCGAAAGGACAGATATGAATGTCATATTTAATAATATGGATAGATTAATCGATGTTATGCGTCAGCAGATTGACGCCCCAGACAAAGACTGATATACTATCCTTGGGCTTAGAACCCCTCTGCCCTGAGCAGTAAAGTTTCCCACAAGCCAAATACGGAGAAATCTGATGTCTTTTGATTCACTGAAAAAACAGTCTAAACTTGGTTCTCTCACCGAAAAACTGGTGAAAGAAGTTGAAAAAATGAATACTACTGGTGGTGGTTCTGCAGATGACCGCTACTGGAAACCTGAAATGGATAAGAGCGGTGTAGGTTCCGCCATTATTCGTTTCCTTCCTGCTCCTGAAGGAGAAGATCTTCCTTGGGTTAAAATGTACTCTCACGGATTTCAAGGTCCTGGTGGTTGGTACATTGAAAACTCTTTGACTACAATTGGTCAAAAAGACCCCGTTTCAGAATATAATCGTGGTCTCTGGAATAGTGGTAGCGAAAAAGATAAGGAAACTGTACGTAAGCAGAAGCGTAAACTGTCTTACTTTGCCAACATCTATGTTGTAAAGGATCCTGCACATCCTGAGAATGAAGGTAAAGTGTTCCTGTTTAAGTTTGGTAAGAAGATCTTTGATAAGATTCTGAATGCTATGCAACCAGAATTTGATGATGAAGATCCCATCAATCCTTTTGACTTCTGGACTGGTGCAAACTTCCGTCTGAAGATTCGTAAGGTTGAAGGCTATTGGAACTATGACAAGTCTGAGTTTGATTCTTCTTCTCCTCTGATGGATGATGATGATGCTTTGGAAGCAATCTGGAAGAAAGAATATTCTCTTTCTGCGACTCTTGCTGCTGATCAATTCAAGTCATATGATGAACTTGAAAAGCGTATGAACTATGTTCTAGGAATTGGTAAGGTTGCTCCTCAAACTCAAACTGCTGCAGTAGAAGAAGAGTATGAGTCCTATATGCCTCCTCGTCAATCTCGTGAGGAAGATGTAATGCAAGAACTCGAAGAGTCTTATCGTAAGAGTAAGTCCGTTGAACCTAGTCTCCCTAAAGTTTCTAAGTCTGACGATGAAGACGAAGACGATGCTCTAAGTTACTTCCAGCGTCTTGCTGAAGATTGATTACTCGTAGAGTCTAATATTATCTCCTTTCTTCAAGGTGGCATTCACATATTGTGGGCCACCTTTTACGTATGGCATAATACTTTCAAGATCATCAAACAGAACACTTAAATATCTTGGTTTAAGAACGTAGATATTTCTTTTTGATTCTTCAAGAATATTTTCATATTCATAATTAGTCACAGATCTAATGAATGTATTTGATGGAACTTGAACAGATTGTCCTAATCCTGCATCATAGTATTCATAATAATATGCATTTCCAACGTTGGATGAGTTATTGATCGTAAAGTTTGCAACTTCAGAACCCCCTATTACAGGAACTGAAACTGCTGGTGTTGTTCCTAGATTAAATGTAAATGAATTTGGTGATTGAGATCCTACTGGAGAAGTAGAAGTAACAATGAATGATCCATTGAATGTTGTTGGAGATACATTTGAGATATAAACCTGTGCTCCTTCAACTAATCCAAATATTCCATCCTGAAGAGTAACAGTAACTTCGTTTGTTTCAGTATCTGCAAAAATTGATACTATTCTATTACTAATTACTTCTAAAAAGTTTCCATTAGTTTTCCAAGTTGGTTGCATCTCAACACCAGTGGGAAGTAATGTAACACCTTGAGAATCTATGATTGCGTCAGTTTCATAATGATGAATTCCAGAATATAAGTTTTCATAACTTCCGTATTTTTCCAGCATAATTTCATCAAATGATGATTGTGGTAAAGGCCACTCAGTGTTGATGTTTACAATATTATTTGATAATAGGACCACCCAATCTAAAGTTTCATCCTCATAAAACTTAAAGGCAACATTATCGGGACGTTCGTCTCCAAGAATTTGATACTTTTCAAAGAATTGAAGATCACCAAAAATATCTTCCCTTATTTTTCCTCTCTTGAATAGGTTTTTTACAACCTTATATGATGAGATGTTTTGTTCATCTTCATCTCTGTTTACATATGCAAAGTTTGGAACGTATCTGAAGTAATGTGCCATATTAGAAACCTATATGTGTATCCGAATTTCCACCAGGAACCAGTTCTGCATAATCATCATCATAAATTGGTTCAAGTTCACCAAACGTTAATGTCATTTCATATGATGTCATTGAACCGTCATAGTAAGTAGCATAGTTTCCTGCAGGAGTATAATTTACGTTGCATCCAGTGAGAGCACATTCTTTGATTTTATTAATCCAAGGATGTTCTTTATTTTTGTGAAGATATTGTATTCTAAATGTATGAGGAGTTTTTAAAAATAATCCAGTAGATGCTCTTTTAACAGACATTCCTTGTTTAAAAAATCTTATAATTTTTTTTATTCGAACTGCTTCACTTGGTTCCCTTGCTGACATTGTGAATGAAAATGAAAAATTACGAAGTTGAGGACCATTAAATAATAATTCCATATTTGGGTTTACAATTGCTCCAGTAGTTCTTGTTAAAAGACCTTTAACTCCTGCTGCTTCTTGTGCAAATTTGGCGGCAATTGCTGTTTTTAGTTCTGGATTCGCACTTTGTAAAAGTTTTGATCCTCCTATTATAGATTTTAATAAACCTTCAGATCCTTCTGTAATTCCTGATAATGATGCTGTCGCTGCTATTGCTTCACCAGCATTCATATCAGCTGAATTCCAATTAACAGTATTAGAATCTGAGATTGATGGTTGAATTGGTAATATTACAGTTCCACCATCTCTTTTTGACATTTTCGTTCTTGCTTCAAAAGGACTTCCTTGCGAAATTCCTGAAGAACTTAATGCTTTTGGTGAATAACTCAGCATCGTAAATTTTATACAATCTTGCTCTGCAGATTTCAAAGTTAATGGATATCTTAAATCTTTTTCATATGCTCCCACTGGTCTTGTTTTGCCAGAATCTTTTATTTGCCCACCAATACCTGCAGCGATATCTAATCCACTTTTTAGTTCTTCTTCAGTTGCTTCTGAACCCTTTCCAGGATCGTTTTGAGTATCACCTCCCGTTAAGTTTGTTGCTCCTTCTTGGTTACTAAATCCTCCACTAACTTCGCTTGGAAGTTTTCCTGTAACCACTGCTGTTCCTGTTGCTCCAGGTAAACCAAGTTTTTTTGCTTCTGTCAATCCTAACTGAGTATTTCTTCCTGCATTCAATACCGTTTGTGTTTGTGGAGTTGTGTATAAAGATTTTTTAACTTCGTCTTCAGTTATCCCCTCTCTACTGGCAAGATTTGGAACACTTGTTGAAGTAGTTGGACTCCAATTCCATTTTCCACTAGAATCTTTAGAGGAAGTAAATGTTGATCTATCTCCTCCACCTGCAATTAAAGGATTTGTATCTTTAGCATAAGTCCATTTTGCAGATCCATCTTTAAATGTTGTCAATTGACCTAGAACTATCTTATTACCAATTGGAATTCCTAGTTGACTTTGTTTTACAATTTCAGCAGCCATCAGAACTCCTCCCTACGCGCAAGGGACACAAGAACTTGTGTTACTGTTTTTCCTATGAACATTATTCTAGAAGTTCTTTATGTTGTATTTATACCCCCAAGTCATCCTCTGTGATAATCTTGAATTCTAATCCGCGATCTAAACACCATTCTTTTGCTGCCTTCCATTTAGCAACATTCTTTTCATAAGTTAGTGCCTCAGTAACTAAAGTTTTAGTTTTTTTCTTACCAACAACTGGGGGAGCAGTTTGTCTTTTTGGTTTAACTTCAATTAGATATCTTTTTATTCTTCCATTACTCTCTTTTATTTTTACTATAAAGTCTGGAAAATATCTACGGACTTTATGTGTTGTGGGATCATAATATGGAATGAAGAACTCTTCGCTACCCCATTCCATAATTGCTGTGTTACGATCACAGTATCTCATAAACTTAAGTTCCCAAGAACTTCTATAGATTATATTATTTGAATCACCTTTATATTTTTCTGGATTTTGTGGGTGAAATCTACCTTGGTGATATTTCCCGTCTCTTCCCATAAATACATAATAAACCACGGTGTATTTATAGATGCCCGCGCCCGCGCCACAAAAACGAGATGTATCTTTTTTGAGAACAAAGTTAATGCAACCGGCATTATCTTCTCATTTTGAGTGCTATTTTGTTATTCCGGAAGAGGTTAAGAAGCAGTTATCATATAACACGATTAATGCTAATTCACCAGTAACTACAGAAACTCTAACAATTTCTTGCTCTGATGCTTCATTACCTGGTTCTTCATTAGCAACTCACGAATTAAATAACGATTTCACAGGTGTTACTCAAAGACACGCATATAGAAGACTTTATGATGATCGTGTAGATTTTACTTTTTATGTTGATAGAGATTATTTACAGATTAGACTTTTTGAAGTGTGGATGAGATTTATTGCTGGTGAGCAACTTTCTTTTGGTGAAAAAACTGATGTTTCATTTAGAAGTCCTTATCCAAAGCAATATAAAGCAAGTGCAATTTATATTAAAAAATTTGAAAGAGACTTTGGAATTAAAAAAGGTAGTAATAGAGTTATGACTTATACTTTTGTGAATGCCTTTCCAATTTCTGTAACTTCTATGCCAGTTTCTTATGATTCATCTCAACTTTTAAAATGCACAGTTTCTTTTACATATGATAGATATTTTGTTGACAATCCAAGAGATAGACCTCTTCAAGCGGAACCATCAACTCCATCACCAGCAACAGGAATCCCAAATCCATCCGAGGTATCTTATGCTGGTGGTCAAGTAGCAACTAATGCATTTACTGGTAATGCATCCTTGAATGATAGTTCTCTCTTTAATAATATTGCACCAAGTCAGTATGGAATATCCGCTGGTACTTTATCTAATACTGTTGGAGAGGGTGAAGAAATTATAAGTGCAGTTTCATCAAATCAAAGACCTGTAGAAGAAGGTCTTCCATATGTTGGTAGAAACGTAGGGCCTCTTGCCCCATAATAAATAAAGTACCTGAATTGTTTTAGGAGATTATGCCTTTACCAAAAATTACTACTCCAACTTATCAGTTGGAATTGCCTTCTACTGGAGAGACTGTAAAATATAGACCTTTTCTAGTTAAAGAAGAAAAACTTTTAGTTATTGCTCTTGAATCTGAAGATACTAAACAGATTACAACGGCAATTAAAACGGTAATTAAAAATTGTATTGAAACTAAAGGAATCAAAGTAGAATCTCTTCCTACATTTGATATTGAATATTTGTTTTTAAATATTCGTGGTAAGTCTGTAGGTGAAGAAATTGAGGTTAATATTATCTGTCCAGATGATGGAGAAACAACCGTCCCCATCAAACTCAACGTTGATGATATTAAAGTTCAAAAGAACGAAGAGCACGATAATAAGATTAAATTAGATGCTCATTTGATGATGGAAATGAAGTATCCATCATTAGAACAATTTATTAAGAATAACTTTGATCTTTCAAATAATAATGCAATGGAGCAATCCTTTGAATTGGTTGCTTCTTGTGTAGATAAAATTTATAGTGAAGATGAAGTTTGGGCAGCTGCTGATGTGACTAAGAAAGAACTCATGGAGTTTCTTGACCAAATGAATTCAAGTCAGTTTAAGCAGATTGAGAAGTTCTTTGAGACAATGCCTAAACTATCTCATACAGTGAAGATTACAAATCCAAATACTCAAGTCGAAAGTGAAGTTGTTCTGGAAGGGCTATCAAGTTTTTTCGCATAGCATTGGTCCATATGGACCTTGAAAACTACTTCAGACTTAATTTTTCGTTAATGCAGTACCATAAATATTCATTGACAGAAATAGAAAATATGATACCTTGGGAAAGAGACATTTATGTTGAACTTCTCAAGCAACATATTGAAGAAGAAGAGTTAAAACAACAACAACAAAGTAATGGCTGGTAATCCTACTTTACCTACAGAGAATATAGATGAGGTAATTCTAAGATTACTAGCCTTAGAACCTAACGAGGTTGATGAACTTGACTATGAAACTTATAGTAAATATTTAAGAGAACTTCTCACTGAAATTAGTGCAGGAAGAAAAATTGATAGTGGTGAAGCAGAATTAATACAGAAAGAATTTAAAAGAGTAAGAGGAAAAAAAGGTAGATTTAGAATAGTTTCTAAGAAATCGAAAGTAACTGCAACTGGTCTCGGTCTTGGTGGAATTCGAAAGCAAGCAAAAGTAACTCAGCAAAGAATAATGCTGATGCCTGTTGGAGGAATTCCAAAAGGTGGAAAAGATGTAAAAGAAAAAGTAGAAAAAGTTTCTAAAAAGAAAAGGACAGAAAGTGATCCACTTCTTCGTATCAGTAAGACCTTAGATTCAATTCTAAGAACTCTCACCGATATTAACAAGGAAAATAGAAAAAGAGTTGATAGAGAAAGAAGAGATTCTGAAACAAGACGAAGAGGTGGAAGAGAAAGGGATTTAGAATCAAAACGATTTGATGGTATAAAGAAAGCACTTTCTATAATTACAAAACCATTCCAATCTATTTGGGATAGAATAGTACAATTTATTACCAATGTAGTTCTTGGTAGAATTGTTCTAAAACTTTTAGATTGGTTTGCTGACCCGAATAATCAAGGAAAGATTAACAGTATAATCAGATTTTTCAGTGACCATTGGCCAACTCTTCTAGCATTATATCTGAGATTTGGAACTGGTATTGGTAGGTTTGTTGGTAAACTAACTGGGTTTTTAATCAAAGGTGCTATTAAACTTGGTGCTTTAACTGCTCGTCTCCTTGCATCTGCTGGACTGAAAAAATTTGGAGCAGCAGCAAGTTTTCTTGGTGGACCAAAAGGTAAACTTTTAGGTGCTGGATTAAGTGCTGTTGCAACAATTGGTGGAACTTTAGCATTAGGTAAAGGTATTGAAAGTCTTGCTGGAGGAGACAAAAAGGAAGCAGCAGTTCCACAATTCAGTGGTGGTGGATGGAATAAAGGTTTTGGTAACATGTTTAGTGGTGCCAAAAATTTCTTTGGCAATATGTTCAGTGGTCTTGTAAAGGGTCCAAAAGGAAGAGATAAAGTTCCTGCAATGCTTACTGATGGTGAGTTTGTTATGTCTGCAGGGGCAGTTCGTAAGTTTGGAGTTGATACTTTTGAATCAATGAATGCTGCTGGTGGAGGAACTAATATTCCTCAGATTGCTAGTGGCATTATGCACGCTGCCGGCGGCGGTTATGTTGGAGATCCAGTTGCAGCACAAGAAGCCTGGTCAAATTATATGAAGATGAATCCTAGCAAATTTGCTAGGGGTGCAGATTATGGTGACTTTGAATCTGTGAATCGTGCTTCAAGAGATTTTATGAAGACCTATATGAAAACTGGAAAACCACCAGAGTGGGCAAACATTAAACAAAAAACAACCAGAGTTCAAACACCACGACCACAATCTTCATCAAAACCACCATCAACATCTATAACAAGACCAACACCACAAGGACAACCTAGAGGTGGAGCATTATCAACTGATGTTAGAACTCCAAAACCTAATGTTAGAGGTTATGGTGGTGCTTTACAAGCAGCTTTTGCTGCTATGGAATTTAACGATAGAAAACAAGCAGGACAAACAACAGCACAAGCAGGATTAGGTGCTGCTGGTTCTGCGCTCGGTGGTCAAGTTGGATGGATGGCAGGAGCGAAGGGCGGTGCATTAATTGGTGGTGCCATAGGTGCAATGTTTGGGGGAGTTGGTGCCGCTCCTGGCGCTGCCATAGGTGCAATTATTGGTGGAGTTGCTGGTGGTTTTGGTGGTGCTTCGTTGGGTGGAAAACTTGCTGATGATTTGTCTGGAGTCAATGCAGCAAAAGAACGAATGAGTCGTGGTGGAGTTGGTGGTGCAATTAAAGGTGGTTATGGATTGAAAAAACAAGAATTTAAAGATGCACCAAAAACAATGGTGATGACTGATAGTAAAGGTAGACCTTTTGTTGGTCATAAGGCAATGAAGAATGGAAAGTTGACTTATGTAAGACCATCAAAACCTGGAACTGGAACTACTAATCCTCTCGAATCACTTGGCAGAATGATTAATCCTGGTGCATATAAAGAGAATGACCAAAGACTTGCAATGAAGAATCAGAAAATTGCAATGGTCAATGCTCTTGAAGGTTTCCAAAAACAAGGGATGGCTCCTGACGCACAAGCAAGAATGATGAAGCAAATGGGCGGAAACTTAAAAGATGTTCAGAATGATTTAAATTATAGAAAAAAGAGAGAAGGATTAATTAAATCGGGACAATTAAAACCGGATGGAACGAAATATACTGCAAGGGAAAAGATGAGAATGTCAATATCTGGTTCTCAAACAAAAAAACCTGCACCAAAACCACTTCCAAAACCACAACCAAAACCACAAGTTGCTGGTGGTGGAATGGGTGGTAGAAGAGGAAGTGGTTCAAGTCCATCAACTGGTTCTAAACCACCAAGTTTTAGTCCTACACATAGTAAAGGAACTAGAACAGCACAAGCAACACTAGGTATTAAGAAATAATGGCAAACCTTCTTCCTGTTATTGCTAAACAACAAAAGTCTGCTATTGTAAAAGCAGATAAGTTTCTTAATACGAAGACAAAAACTACAAAAGTAAGTGATGTAAAAAATACGGAAACAGAATCACCAAAATTTTTAGAAGATACTCTTACTAAGATTGAAAGAAAAGTCATTCAGATTGATAAACTCTTAAAAGACTCTTTGTTCTTATCTAAAAAGGAGGGTGAAAAAAAGAGAAAGGGAGAAGAACAAAAAGAATTTGAAGGTAGAGAAAAAGAACTTGAGAAAAAGAAACCACCAAAAGTAAAAGGTGTTGACTTACCCACACCCCCAAAAATGGGATTCTTTGATTGGATTAAAAACTTTATTACACAGACAATACTTGGATTTATTGCTGTTAGATTGATTGATTATCTACCAACTCTTCTTTCAGTATTGCCAACGATTATCAAAGTCACTGATTTTATTACTGATGTTGGTGGTAAGATGCTTGATGGTCTTATAACTTTTATTGATTGGGGTTATAAGGCTTATGATGCAACTCGTGGGTTTATTAAAAAGATAGGTGGAGATGGTCTTGCTCAGAATTTTGATAAATTTGGTGGAGCATTAAATGGTCTTTTGGATGCTGCAATTGTTGTTGGTCTTGCTTCTCTTGCTATGGGAGGTGGAGATGGTGGTGCAGGCGGAAGAGGTGGAAGAAGAGGATTTGATTCCACAGGAAGAAGAGTTGGTAAAGATGTACAAAGAAGATATGCACAAAGATTTGGTAAAGATCAATTTGTAGATAGGTTTGGTAAGAAAAACTTAAGAAATCTATCTGGAGGAATGCAGAGAGGGGCAGTCCAAAAAGGTGCTCGTGCTGCCTTTATGGGCCTTGCTGGAAAACAAGGAGCAAAAGCAGTTCTCAAGTTTGTAAAACCTCTAGTAAGTAGAATTCCTATTATTGGTGGTTTAATTGAGTTTGGATTGTCTTGGGCTCTTGGTGAACCTTTAGGAAAGGCAGCATTTCGAGGAATAGGTTCTGTTCTTGTAGGTGCGATTGGAACTGTAATTGGTGGACCTGTTGGAGCATTCCTAGGTTCTTGGGCAGGCGGAGAAGCGGGTGGTGTCTTATATGATATGTTCTTTGGTAATAAAAAAGTAAAACCAAAAGGTAAAGTAGCGAAAGCAGCAGGTGGTGGAAGACCTGCTACACGCGGAGGAAAACTCACAAGTGGTCCAGCAAAAAGAACTATCAAGAAAAAGAAAGCACCAAGAACTTTAAGAGCAACGCCTTCAAAATTAAAACCAGGTGGAGCAATTGGTGGAGAAAAGAAAATCAAGAAATTATATCCAAAATCAAAAGATAAGACAAAAATGAGTCCTTTTGATTTCTTGAAAAATTCTTATGATAATGTCTCAAAATCTACTGGTCTAGGTGCATTAGTTGCTCTTGCAATCAAACCTTTGATGGGGGATAAACCATCTTATGCAGACTATAAGAACGTGGGTGTTGGTATTAACAATTGGATGAATCAATCGGTATCTCCAACTACTCTTGCATATGCTGGTGGTGGTGAAGTTAGAATGGAGAGTATTGTTTCCGGTGAAGATTATAGTGATGTAATTGCAAGGTCAGTTCAAGATTCTGTTGCTCCAGAAATCGATAGAACTATTCAAGATTTAATGAAGCAGTTGATGTTAAAGGAACCTGAAAGACCAAAAACAGGATATGAAAAACAAAAAGAAGGTGACGATACAACCCCAAGTTTAGATGTTGGACCTGGCGGAACCGTAACTGGAGGAAATGCAGATTTTTGGACATTAGTTGCAATTGCAAGAATGGAAGATTCTGATCCTCAGGGATCTGCTGACGTCGCTCAATCAATTTATAATAGAGTAGCATCTGGAGTATATGGTGGAAAAACTATCAAAGAGATAGTCTTGAGGCAAGGTCAGTATGAACCGACTTGGAAATATCCAAAAAGAGGTAAGACTGGAGTTCCCAATCCAGAGTGGCACGCTATTAAAGATCTTGCGAGTGCTTCTGCAGCAACAGGAATCTCTCAAGGAGACTTACAGAAAACTGCTGCAGCACTAAAGAACTCAAAATATCAAGAAGAGGCAAGAAAATTTGTTGGTGGAAGAACAGATTTTATGGGGGGTAGTAATAAGAAAGGTGCAGAGGATGTTCAAAGAACAACTAATGCTCCAAATAATTTCTTTGGATGGTTTGTTGGTCCTGCTGCTATTGCTTATGGAAAGAAAAACCCTGGACCTGCGAAAGCACCAGCACTCGGTGACATTACTGTTATGGGAGGGTCTGTAGCTGGAGGAACTGTTAAAAAAGGTAATGTTGTTCAATGGTTACATGGCACACCTGGTCGCGCAGGGTACGAGCCCTATGGTCATGGAGGACAAGCCAATGCTCATGATCACTTTGGTTTTAAGAGTAGATCTGCTGCGCTTGCTGCTTTTACTGCTCTAGAAAATGCAGGATACAAACCATGGCAGTTTGAAGGATTTACTCGTCAAGGAGTTCGAGATGCTGGTGGACCCGGTGCACACTCCCCATCGGGTGGTCACTACGGACCAGTTGGAGGTAAACCAACCTATAATGATATGTCTGATGGTGCTGCATTTGATATTCCTTGGGCTACCTATGGAACTGGTCCAATTGGTCCCCGCGATTATGCCAAATCACTTGGGGCAGCTAAGATTGTTGGTGCAGCATTTAATGGAATGAATAAAGTCATATCAAGTGATGGATTTTTGAAAGTTCATAAAGGTGAATTAGTACGTGTAGTTGATAAAGATTCTGTAGATTTGTTTGGTAAAGAACTAGTTCAAGATATTATTAGTATTGAAAACAGAGCACAACTAGTTGCAAGAGCACCATCAATTATTGAAAAACTTAAAGCAATTTCTGGTTATACTGATTATGAAATGCCTTATGGTGGCGAACCTCAGATTATAGAAGTTTCTGTTGAAGTTCCAGTACCAATACCAATGGGTGGCGGAGGTTCTTCTATGATTGCCGCTGGTGGCGGTGTAAATAGTACAAATGATATGTTTGAACAAACACTTGCTCAACTAGGATAATATGACTCTAAATTCAAGTAATATACCTGTATTTAAAATATTCTCAAATGCAACGGGTAAAGAACTCCCATTCAATGGTGGTGTTGCTGAGTTATATTATTATGAGAATCTTTTGTCGGAGACAGTAAGAATGACCATCATTGTTGTGGATACTGGACAAGGAGATAATGGAACTACAGCATCTGAACAAATTAAACTTACAGGAACTGAAAAGGTTCACATTGAACTTGAGGATTCTCAAGAACAAAAGATATCTTTCAAGACAACTGCAAATGAATTGCACATTACTGGAAGAGAACGAATAACTGATAAACTCAAAGATATTGAGATATTAGAATTAGTATCAAAAGAATATTTGAAAAATGAAAGTGTGAGAGTTGATAAACGTTACGATGGAAAAATTTCGGATTCTCTGAATAAGATTTTAAAGGATGTTTTAAAAACTCAAAAGAAGTTAGATATTGAACCAACTAAGAACACACGTTCTTTTATTGGTACTATGAAAAAACCGTTTTGGTTTATTATGTGGCTTGCTGGTCAATCTATTCGTGAAAATACAAGTGCCCTAGGATTAAGTTCTGGATACTTTTTCTTTGAGACAAAATCTGGTTATAAATTTAAATCAATTGATACTCTGTTTGGACAGAATCCAGTTAAGAAATACATCTACAACAACACAACTTCCACTGTTATACCTACGGGATATGATGCAAAGATTTTAGAATATGACTTTGTTGATAGTGCTGATATGAAAGACCAACTCACAATGGGAACTTTCAATACCTCAGTAAATCTATTCAATTCATTTGAAAGTTCTTTTAACTGCAATCCTTTGGATATTACGACACAGGAGTCTGCAATTACTGCTGCTGGAACTGAGTATGGAAAAAATTTGTTCAAAGATTTTGTATCAAAACCATCAAGATTTTTTACTGGAAGTGAATCAATTGGTGGATTAAAACCGATTGATGAAGCAAAAGAATTGGATACTGATAAAGCGAAGTATCTTTCTTCAGCAACTGCAAGATATAATCAAGCATACACTGTAAAGGCCAACATCACAATCTTTGGTGATTATAGTTTGGAGGTTGGTCAACTTATCTTCTGTGATTTCCCTGAGCAATCAACCAAAACAAATACAACAGCAAACCCAAGAATGAGTGGCATCTATATGATATCTGCACTTTGCCATCGTATTGACCCACAACAACAGTGCTTTACATCTTTAGAACTCATTCGTGATTCTTATGGTAGAAAACCAATGTTGTCTAAAAAGCAAGAACCTGCACCAACAGGAGTTGGACAAGGAGTTAATAATCAGGGACAAGGTATTTTCTCTGAAGGTCAAGGAGTCACTGGTAAAGGAGTCACTGATGCTGATGTTGCAGATGCATTAGAAGCAGAAGCGAACCTTGCAGAATCACAATATTATGGAGCAACTGCGGATTACTGGGAGGCAGTTAGTGAAGGACTCCAATCTGGAGCAAGTTATAAAGAGTTAGGTCTCAATCAAGCAGAGATTGATTATCTTGAAGGTAGGAGAGATCAACCTCCAGCACTATAAATAATAACAACTAACTGTGTGTTCAATATGGATAGAACACTTTCCCAACACATCAATGATGATCGTGATGAACTGGATAATCCAGATACTAATTCACAACGTCGTCGTCATCTAGAAGATGAATTATATTCACTTGAAAAATATCAAGTGAATCATCCAGATGATGAACACGATCCAACACCATTAGAACTTTATTGTGATCTAAACCCAACTGCACTTGAATGTAGAATATATGATGATTAATTATGTCTGATGTAACTACGGGAAGTGCCTTTAATCCACAATTTTTTGTAAATCCTCCTTGGTGGATTGGACGAGTAGAATCAAAAACTACTTGGGATGAAAATGTTCAGGCAGAAACTTTTGAAGGTTTAAACGCAATTAAAGGTTGGGGACACAGATATAATGTCCGTGTCTTCAACTGGCATACTGGAGATGTAGATAAACTAAAACCAGAAGAAACAGTTAAGGCTCAAGTGGTGATGCCAGTTACTGCAGGATCTGGTCACGGTGGGGCGTCAATCACTCCATCAATTGAATCTGGTTCTGTTGTCTTTGGATTCTTCAAGGATGGAATGGCAGGGCAAGAACCCTACATTGTGGGAGTGATTGGTAATTCAAATAACAATGTTCCTAAGAAGAGAGCAGAACCAGCTCCAAACCAACCAGTAGCAACTCCATCTCCAACTGGTGGAAAACCTACAGTATCTAAACCACCAACACCTGTTCGTGGTCCAGGTAGTCTTGCAAATAAACCAGTACCTCCTAACGTTGATCAATTGAGTATTGATCAACTTAAGAAACTCTTAGATCCATCTAAGACTCCTTCATCTGCAGTTTTTAAGGCAGCATCTGAAGCAAGACAAAAAGCAAAGGTAGAAGGAAAGGATTCAAAAGAAATTGAAAGGTTGGTTCTTGCCGCAACTGTAAAGGCATCAAGACAACCAGGTGCCTCTGCTTCCAGCGGAAACTGTAATAAAGGTTATCAGCAGTTTAATGATACTTATACTGAAGGATCTCCACAAACTGCAGCTAAAGTTCCTGATGATAGAATCTTAAATGGTTCTCCATTATCAACAACAGAAGCACAACACGTAGAAGTTCAGTCTAAAACCGATCAGGATAAGGATAGTAAAATAAAAGTTCCTTTACTTGATGTTTCCAAACAAGGAAACTCTAAGATGAAAGGGATTCAACGGACAATGAAAAATCTGTTGAATGTTGTTGAAGAATTAAAAAGAATTTATAATCAGGCATCTTCATTTGCAACAGGTGTTTTAGAATTCACTGAAAAAATAAAATCAACAGTTTCAAATGCTGCTTTTGAAATGGCAGGATTTGCAAAAGGAATGTTGAATGGAGTAAGAGGATATATCTCTAAAAAGATCTCTGATGGTGTCAAGTCTGTTGTTCCATATTTGTTCCCCACTGAAGTTCCTCAACTTCTAGAAATTAGTCAGAAAGGTTGTGACAAACTTTCTTGTGTAATGAACAAAATTATCAAAGGACTTCAAGGAACATTTACTGGTTTACTAGAAAATGTACTCGATCGTTTTATTAATGCTCCCCTTTGTGCTGCTGAATCAATAATGGGTGACTTTATTGATACAATTTTAGATCCTCTTATGAGCACACTGGATGGAATCTTTACTCCAATTAATGCTCTTCTAGGAACAATTACTGGAGGTCTTGCTGGAGGTATTGGAAGTTTGGTAGGAGGTCTTGTTGGTGGAGGTTTAGGCAAAGTTGCAGGAAACTTATTTAATGCTCTTGACTATGTTCCTGGAATTCTTCAATTCTTCTCTTGCGAAGATACACAATCTGCTGTAAAATATCAAGAAATATCTCAAGATAGATCTGCACTTCCTGGTGGAGATGCTGCACCTACACCAACAGGTGATAATCAATCTGCAACTGGTAAAGGTGCAAATACCGCAAATCCTGTTATGTCCAATATTGTTTCTAATACTACATTTAATGGAGATTATCAAGTTTCTGGCGCAAGCACAGATGCATTTACTGGTCAGGTAAGTTCTCTGGTTGAAACTGCTAAGGAATATGAAATTTATGTTGGTTCTGAAAGTAATACAAGCGGTATTGGACAACTAAGAACATCCGCAAAGAATAATCCAGAAGATCTTCAAAAGTTTGCTACATACGTTGATAATCAAGTTAAGAATGAGACTCCAAAACTACGTGATGAAATTAACTCTGGAAAGAAAGATAGTGACCCAGATCCTTCGTTCACTTTATATTAAGGTATGAATTATGAAATCTAAGTTTTTCTCAGGTATTCTACCAAAAAATGTAATCAAAGTAGCCTTTGTTGATAGTGAAGGCAAAAGAATTAATGGATTAACCGTTGATGATGCTCGTAAAGTTCATCAAGCTGACCCAACAAGAAAATTCTATTTTCAAAATGGTGATGGAGTTGAGAGTGTATTAACGTTTCAAGAAGTTGAAAGGTTAATTCCAGAAGATACTCTTCCAACAGCACCATCTTGCCCCACCGATCCTCAGTTTTGTGGACCACCATTAGTTCAATTTTTTGGTGGAGATGGATGGGGAGCAATGGCAAATGCTGTCATAAGTCCCATCTCATCATCAGTAATTGGTTTCGATATTGTAAATCCTGGTTATGGATATCAAAACGTTCCATTTGCTGAACTAATGGATGGTTGTGGTAAAGGATCTGGTGGAAAGTTAATAGTCAATATGGAACCAGAAACTGGTAACAATAGACCTAAAGCGGGAGATGGAATTGATAGACTTGGAAAACAGATAAAAAATATTACAATTACTGCTCCAGGAGATGGTTATTTGCCATCTCCTGATGGAAGTTTAGGGGGTAATGAAAGAGTATGGAAAGATCCCGATGAAGGTTTTGTAACAACCGCAGACGGAAAGTATTACGTTGTTCAAATTGATAGACCAATTTTGGTAAAAAAGGGTGACAAATATTATCCTCCTGATGGTCCTCCTAGAGAATTGGAAGAAGATGAAGTTATTACTCAACCATTAGTTCCTGTACCAACACCAAGACCAGAAGTATTTGGACCCCAATATCCAGTAATTTTGTGTATTGAAGAGATTGTTGTTCTGGATGGAGGATTTGGATATCGTCCTGGAGACAAACTTATTATTACACCAAACAATGGTACAGTAGCAGAACCTGTGATTAATGAGAGAGGGCAAATTGAAAGAATAAATATCCTCACAGGTGGTTGTGGGTATGAAGATCTTCCAGATATTCGCACAGATTCTCCAACTGGATTTAATGCTACATTTACAACTATCTTTAAAGTCACTAGAGTTGATCCAACGCTTCCTATTGAAGAGCAAGTTGTTCCTGCAAAACCACTTCCAACAACAGCAGCAACTGTTGAAGGTCAACTTTATAAACCATTCTCTGTTCCTGAAGGAGCAGCGGTTGTTCAAGTCATTGATTGTGTAGGTAAGGTATTTTAATGAAATCAGTCAATAAAGAAATTAAAGACGTAAGAACAAAGGATGGAAATCTAAGATTTGGTCACATCCATAAGGATCAGGCCAAATCATCCATTATGCTTCAAGGTCAAGGAGGTCTTGAATTTATTACGATTGATCAGACAAGTCCTAGAGAAGGATGGATTTGGTCAAGATGTAGAGGACGTTATCAAGTAATTGCTGGAGATAATATTCAACCAGGTGATGTTGGAATTTATATCAGTTCTGCGGGCGGTAATGGACTTTCGAAAGGAAACATTGAAATTCTTACGAAAGGAACTTTTAAAGTCAATGCTGAGAACATTCAGTTAATTGCAAGAGGAAGTGACAACAGTAATGGATATATTAACCTAGACGCAGATGAAGAGATTAAATTAAAAGCAAAGAGAATCAATATTGATGCTACCGAAACTTGCAGTATCTTTTCATCTGGAGAAATAAATACCACAGCGGAAAACATTATGAAAATGACCGCAGGATCTTTTCAAAAATTAAGTGCCGCGAGCGCACTTAAAAAACCAGGATTCGCAATTAATCCAAGAGGTCTAGCATCAGTAAAACCAAGTTCAAAATAAGGAGTAATTTATGTCATCATCAAGTGATGTTGAATTAATTCATGGTCAATTATTTGTTACAAACACAACATCAAAACCAGAAGCTCTTGGTAGAGGTGAGCAGAGGGTAGATGGTGCTGCATATCTTCAAGGACCAGTTCAGATTGGTAATGATGGTTCTTATTCAAGTATTGAAGCAACCTTAATGGTTGGTCCTTTGGAAAATGATGATTGTGGTTCTGCACCACATGCTGTTTATATTAAAGGACCTAGAGGAAGAGAATATCCTCTATATGTCTCTGGTAATGCATTTTTTAACCATCCAAACATTGGTGATTTATCCGAGAGATTTAATGTAGCAGACTCAAGACCAAAACCTTTTGATATGGTTCACCCGTCAAATGGTGAAGGACATAGGCTTCGTTATGCGTGTATTGAGGGTCCAGAAGTTGGAGTATATTTTAGAGGTAGAGTAAGAAATAAAACCGAGATTGATTTGCCTTGGTATTGGAAAGACTTAGTACACATCGAAAGCATTAGTGTTCAACTTCAACCAATTGGATCCCATCAAGATGTGATTATAAAAAGATGGGATGATAGTAAAATATATCTTCAATCAAATGGAGGAATGCCAATTGATTGTTTTTATCACGTTTATGCTGAAAGAAAGGATGTAAATGCTCTTGTGGTTGAGTATCGTGGGGACAGTTGGAAGGATTATCCAGACCCACAATACAATGGTGAACAGTTCGCAGATAGAATCAACACTCAGACTAGCCCTTGACACCCCTAGGGTCTTCCCCTATAATAAGTGGGTAATCAAGAGACACCCCAAATGAATGATGAGTATTTGACTCGGTGCGTGGTTGATACCAGTAAGCGTACCTTTAACCTTTACTCAAGTCTTGGTAATGAAAAGGTTGTAACTTGTGAAACTGTAGATCAGTTTATAAACGTTCTTGATGTGGTTCGTTCACAAGTCAATGAAGATTCTCTGTCATACGCAAATCAACTTTAAGTTCCATTTTAGGTCCAAAAATTTTTCCGGCAAAAAATTGCTCTATTAGATTTTTTTAAGTATGCCTTATAAGATTTCATACAAAGACCTCAAAGAGGAACCAATCAAAACCACTCCAGATAATGTAAAAGAGGCAAATGAAGCACTCTTTTGTGCCAAGTGGAATCTCCCTAAAGCAGCAAAGCACTGTGGAATGTCACAAAAAGAAATGAAGTTGACATTCTGGGAGTTTATCAAGTATAATCCTACTACTTACGAAGTGTAAGTTTTTTGCCCGTGTAGTCCAGCGGCAGAGACAGGGAGCTTAAAACTCCTCCAGGGGCGGTTCGAATCCGCCCACGGGTATGAGGTTCTACCTCTAAATAAACAAAAGTAAGGAACTATTCTATGAAGTACAGAATAGATGCCAGATACGTTTGGTATAATCGCGGAACTCAAATAGTTCTGATGTATTTTATAAATTCAATTCCTTTTACTTTTGATGACCTTCCAGACGAATCAATATTCGATTTGGAATTAATCAAATTAGCAGATAACGAAAGACGTTTTGAACCAGAAGACCTTTATCAAGCATCATACTACTTAATGCTTGAAGAATGTCATCCACTCTTATATGAGTTGGAACTGGAAAATCCAGAAATGTTACCTGCTGATTAATTTGCCTCTAAAGCATTAAGTGGCGATGTACCGCTCTTGTAAAGCGGAGAGGACGGTTCAATTCCGTCTGGGGGCTTGAGTTCTATAAACTCCAATGTCACTAATTTCACAAAGAGATAGACAACTCGCAATTGATGCACTTACCTGTTATGCTAGAGTTAAAGATGCTCTCGAATGGTCCGAAGAAGACCGAATGGAAGTCAACGCACTTATCAACTGGATTCGACTGGAATATTTCAAGAATGAAAATTAATCTTTGGTATTGTAAGGATATGAAGCAGTGGCGTTGGGTTCTTACTGATGATTCACGTCCTATCCTTAAGCAAGAATCTGGTCAACAACCATTTCTTCGTGATGCAATGAATGATGTTGCAAACACTGTAGAATATATGTTAGAATGCAAACAAACTGAGTAAAAATACTTAGATGAAATCGGATTTTTACCTAGATAAAGTGAGTAAAGAAGAAATCAAAGAACTTCTTTATACTTACCATTATCTTAAAGACGAATCAAAAGATTTCAAGAGTGGATATAATTACTCACTTTACAGAAAGTCATTCACAGATGTCCTTAATATTGGTGGGTCTGTTGGCGTCTGCATTTTTACTGGTCTCCCAGTTCCAGAAATAGCAAAAGGAGCATTTGGTCTTGAAAGAAACGAACAACAAGGACTCTTTGAACTCTCAAGACTCTGCATCAGACCTGATATCCAGTCTTTGGAATATAACATCACTTCTTGGTTTGTTTCAAGAGCGATTAGACAACTTCGGAAAGATACTGAAGTTAAAGCAATCCTTTCTTATGCTGATTCAAATCACCATTCTGGTACAATTTATCGCGCTTGCAACTTTAAGTACTACGGTCTCACGGATAGAAAAAAAGATTTCTACTATTCAGACGGAACTAAACACTCTCGTGGAAAAGTAAAAGGTTCTGAAGGTGAATGGAGAGATAGAAGTAGAAAGCATAGATACCTTATGGTATTTGATAAAGAACTACAAAAACGCTTGACTTGGAAAGAGGAAAAGTGGTAAAATATACAAGCCCGTGTGAAGGAATTGCCTAAGTGCTAACTTGAAAACCTCCGAGCAATCGGGGGTTTTCTTGTGTCTAAATAAATCATAATAGAACTCAAAGTGCGAATAAGATGCCACTCAGTCGCTTAGATAATTTCATCAAGAATGTTCGTGGAAATATTCTTTATGTTAATCCAAATGACCTTGATGCTACTGACAGTATTGAAAATCAAGGAAATTCTTTAACAAGACCGTTCAAAACGATTCAAAGAGCTTTAATTGAGTCTGCAAGATTTTCGTGGCAGGCAGGTTTAGATAATGATAGATTTGGAAAAACAACTATTCTTGTTTATCCTGGAGAGCATTTAATTGATAACCGTCCTGGTTGGATACCTGATGGTGTCTCTGGTGGCGTAACAAACTTCAGATTGAGAAACGGCACTACCTCTACAGATTTTTCTCAATTTGGTCTTAGTACAAACTTTGATTTAACAACTGATAATAATGCTCTCTATAAAATGAATAGTATTCACGGGGGTGTAATTTTACCTCGTGGTACATCAATCGTTGGTATGGATCTAAGAAAAACCACGATCCGTCCAAAATACGTACCAAACCCAGAAAACGATAATATTGAGAGATCTGCAATTTTTAGATTGACAGGTTCTTGCTACTTGTGGCAATTTACCATTTTTGATGCAAGTCCAAATAGTTTCATTTATAAGGACTACACTACTAATACATTTATTCCTAACTTTTCGCACCATAAACTCACTTGCTTTGAGTATGCTGATGGTATTAATAGTGTAAACATTGATGACGAGTTTCAGACTTACTCTACAGATCGTACTGATCTTGATATGTATTATGAAAAGATTGGACTTGTATATGGTCCATCTTCTGGAAGAGAAATTCAACCAGATTATCCTTCAAATGCTATTGACATTCAACCAAAAGTTGATGAATATCGTATTGTTGGAGCAACTGGAGGAACAGTTGGAATCAGTAGCATCAAGGCAGGTAATGGTGTAACACCCACCACAACAATTACTGTTACAACTACAGAAGAACTTGGTGGTCTTGATGTTGACACTCCAATTCGTGTTGAAGGTGTTCCAACAACTGGAGCAACAAGTTATAATGGACAATTTGTAGTCAGTAATCGTGTTAGTGATACTCAATTCCAATACGAAGTATCAAATCCACCAGAAGTTGCTCTACCATCAACAGCAGGAGCTCTTGTAAATCTAGTTGTTGATACAGTTTCTTCTGCATCACCATACGTCTTCAATATTTCATTGAGATCTGTTTATGGTATGTGCGGTCTTCACGCAGATGGAAATAATGCAACAGGTTTCAAATCGATGGTTGTTGCCCAGTTTACTGGTATTGGTCTACAGAAAGATAGAAACGCATTTGTAAAATATAATTCAACAACAGGAATCTATCAAGGTGCAGAGGTTCCTGCAAACGCAAATATTAATACCGATTCTACAGCACTTTACAAACCTGATTATGAAAACTATCATATTAAGTGTTCGAATGGATCTATTCTTCAGTTAGTTTCAATCTTTGCAATTGGTTTTGCAGGTCACTTTGTCGCTGAAGGTGGTGGAGATCAATCCATTACAAACTCTAACTCTAACTTCGGTGCTAAGTCACTTGTTGCATCGGGATATAGAAAAGATGTATTCCCAAGAGATGATGTTGGATATGTAACTCATATTGTTCCACCTAAGGAACTTGAAACTGAGGAAGTTAGTGTTGAATTTACTGCAATTGATGTAGGAGTAACTACTTCAGTATCTGCAGGAGCTGCAACAACTTCACGTTTGTACTTATATGGTGAAACCAATCAGGATATATCACCAGAAAGTTCTGTAGAAGGATATCGAATTGGTGCAAAGTATGGGGATACTCTAAAGGTTCTTGTTTCTCAATCTGGAGTCACTACAGAATACTCATCACGTATTGTGATGCCTGATAATGGTGTAGGATTCTCTACATCAACTTCAGAAAAGAGCTTAATTGTTGGTAATATTTCTAACAACACTTTAGGATTTGCAACAGACCACTCATTTATTTCTGGCGAATCTATTCGTATCATCAGCAATACAGGACAACTACCAGATGGTTTAGAAAGTAATAGAATTTATTATGCTGTTACAAGTGCAACTGGAATTGGATCAACACAAATAAAAGTAGCACAAACTCTGAACGATGCAATTAATAGTTCACCAACTACATTAACCTTCAACACTGCAGGGGGAACTCTAACAGTTATAAGTAGAGTAAGTGATAAACAATCTGGGGATATTGGCCACCCAATTCAGTATGATACAACACAAAATCAGTGGTATCTAAACGTATCTGCTGCATCAACAGAGAATGGAATCTATTCTCAAATTCGTTCATTGGGTGCAACAAATCTTGGTGATGCAACATCAAGAACTTATATTACTAGAAGAACTGATAATAGAGGCTTAGTAGATACTGTTTATAGATTGAGATATTGTATTCCAGCAGGATCTGGAATTACCACTGCTAGACCACCTATTGATGGATTTGTAATTCAAGAATCAACAAACTCCAGTGGATATACTGATGCAGAGAACGCTGCATATTTCAGTGTTTCTGGAGCAACTCTTACAAATGAAAATGAACTAAGAAATCCAAAATTCGTTGCAAATGCAACTTGGACTTCTGGAATTACCACGATAACATCAGAACTTCCTCACGGACTGAGAGTTGGTGATCGTGTTAAGATTGAAAAAGTAACACCCACTGGTTATAATGGAACATATACTGTAACTTCTGTTCCAAGTACAAAAGAGTTTAATTATTCACTGGAAACAAATCCAGGAACTTTCACGAATGATACTACTACTCGTGATGCAGATCTTCCAAGATTTGCACGTAAGAAATATAATGGAACTTATTACATCTACCGATCACAAGAAGTTCAAAAATATATTCCAGGAAAGCAAGATGGTATCTATCATCTGTTTGTCCTAAATTCATCCAATAGTCCAAATGTAACTCCATTTACTAATCTGAGATTCTCTCAACCAATTCAGAATTTCTATCCTCAGACAAATAGAGATAATCCAACATCAGATCCAAAACCATCTGTATCTTTTGCACTTCCAAATCCAATTGGTCAAGTTGCAATTGATGATCCTCAGCACAGTATTACAAAAGAAACTCTTAATGCTTCTCTTCTAGATTCTCGCTCTGGAATTGGTATTACAGATATTGTTTCCTTGTCTGGTGTTGGGCATACAATTCATACAGATTATAACCACGGTTTGAACCGTATTATTCAAGTTGGAATTGCTAATAGTGGTGCTGGATATGGAAATGGATCCGCACAAACATTTTATAATGCAAAACTCGTAAGTATTGGTGCTTCAGTCACTGGATCTGATGCTACTGCTAGAGTCACTGTTAATGCAAGTGGAAATATTACCGCTGTCAAGATTATGGACGGCGGCAGTGCTTACGGTATTGGTAATACACTATCTGTCGTAGGTATCGCAACTACTACTGGACATACAGTTGGTGTTGTAAATGTAACCAAAATATACAACAACATTGGAGATACTCTTGTAATTGATGCTATTAGATCGAAAACTTATGATGGATATAATGAGATCTATAGAATTACTGATGTTCCAATCGGAAAACCAAAGCAGATTGTTGTTGAATCTACTAGAAGCATTGGAGCTGCTACAACTCTTGGAATTGGATCTGTAGTTACTTCAAATTCAACTGCATATCTATCCGGAAGATCAGTAGTTGTCTCTGCATTTAGTTACAATCCAACAACAGGTCTTGGTATTGTAACAACCAGTGATTACCATGGACTTAAGGTTGATAATAAAGTTCGTCTAAGTGGTGCTTCCGAGAGTTTCTATAACGATGACTTTGTAGTTAAGAGAGTTGGTTCTTCAACATCATTCACCTTAAATGTAGGAATTAATACTTTTGCTCCTACAATTTCAGGAACTCTTTATATTCATCACCCAGGATATAGTTCAAGTGGTGGTAATATAGACTTTACTAATGATAGTGGTTCTGGAAGACTGTTTACAAAATATGCAGGAATTACTACTACTCTTGCGTCTCCAATTTCTGATACTACAACTGACACTATCTCAATCACAAACATTGAAAATTATGACATTAATATTGGAGATTATTTGAGCATTGATAATGAGATTGTAAGGGTCAAGACAACCACAACTGGAACTAATCCAATTTCAGTTTTCCGTGGAGTTCTTGGAACAAGAGCAGCAGCACACGGAAGCAATAGTGTCGTAAGAAGAATCAAGTGTGATCCAATTGAGTTCCGTAGAAATTCAATTATCCGTGCATCTGGACATACTTTTGAATATGTTGGTTTTGGTCCTGGTAACTATTCTACTGCGCTACCAGATCGTCAAGATAGACAGATTACTGGTCAGGAAGAACTTCTAGCTCAATCAACAAAGATTGATGGTGGTATTAACGTCTTCACTGGAATGAATAATGATGGCGACTTCTACGTTGGTAATAAGAAAGTTAATTCAGCAACAGGACAAGAGGAAGTATTTGACTCACCAATTCCAACGGTAACTGGTGAAGATTTAGGTTCTACAGGACTCAACATTGGATTTGATGTTCTTACTCCTCTTGAAGTTTCCATCAGCCGTTCTATCCGTGTAGAAGGTGGTTCGGATCAGAATATTATCTCCGAATTTGATGGACCAGTAATCTTTAACAATAAGATTACATCAAACTCATCAAAAGGTATTGAAGCGAATTCACTGTTCCTCCAAGGTGATACTAAAGTATCCAGAAAATATACTGTAGGAAATACTGAACCAACAATCTCAGGAAACCCTGGAGATGTTGTTTATAACTCAACTCCTGTTAAGGGAGGATCCATTGGTTGGGTTTACACTGCTGATAATGATTGGTACAAGTTCGGAGGAATTAGTCTTTCAAATACTTCGAATGTTCTCCTTGTTGATCAACTCGGTATTTCTACAACCTCACCTGGTGATTGTAAACTCAGAGTTGGTTCTGGAACCACATTATTCTGTGTAGATGCAAATGGTGTTGGTATTGGAACAACTGCAAATCAGTTTAAGTTAAATGTAGTTGGAAGTGCAAGAGTATCTGGTGGTGCTACAATTACTGGAACCTTAAATGTTGGTTCTACTCTTACCGCAGGATTCCTTGTTGGTGATGGTAGCGGAATCACTAATCTAAACGTTGCTTCTAGTGGTTGGTCTCAGGTTGCTTCTGGACTTGGCACTGGCATTTATAATACACAAGTATCTGATAATGTTGGTGTAGGAACTTCAAGACCAAGATTTGTTCTTGAAGTTGGTGCTGTTGGAACTGGATTAACTGATCTTTATGTAAATAACAGATCAATCTTCAATGGTCCAGTTACTGCAAATTCTGGAGCAGTTGTAAGTGGAATGCTTACGAGCACTTCATTCAGACTTGATAGTGCAACTGGAAACATTAGAGCAGGTATTGTTACAACAGGTGTTGGTGTAGTCAATACAAGTTTCTCTGTTGGATCCGCACTTACAGTAACTTCTGGAGGTAGAATTGGTCTAGGTGTTGCATCTCCAAGTGAACTTCTGGAAGTTAATGGACGTGCCAAGTTTAAGAGTTATTATGAAGGTGTCACAGCACTTTCTGTAGCATCCTTGAATGTGAATGTTAATCTTAATGATGGACAAACATTTACACTCACACCATCTTCAAATATTAATAGATTTACTTTACTCAATCCACCATCTGGATCAAATTCAACATCTTTCACAATTTCAATTACTCAAGGTTCAACTCCATTCTTAGTTTCTATTGATACATTCTTTAATGCATTTGGTGTTCAAATTCCTGTGTACTGGGCTTCAGGTATTGTTCCAACGGTTACAAATATTGCTGGTGCAAGAGATGTTTACTCATTCACTACTTTTGATGGTGGAGCAACTCTCTATGGCGTTGTCGGAGGTCAGAACTTCTCATGAGATCAAATCACCAATTCTTCAGAAAAACTCCTAGTAATCTAGATATCAATCCACCTTCTATTACAATTGCAACTCAACCACAGAATGCAACAGCAACTCCTGCATATCAGGTAGTTACTGCTGGTCCTCCTGTCATTCCCATAATGACAATATCACCAGCAACTCCTAATGGGACTACATCAATCAATCTGAATAATATCACAACCTTCCAAGATTTTGCTCCTGGTGTTGAGTATACACTTACACCTAATGTAAGTTTTACTGCAAGAACTTACCTTGTTGGTGCAATGGGTGGTTTTGGTCAAAGAGGTGGAGTTGACAGGCAAGTTGGAGGTTTAGGTGGTTATGTTCAGGGAACTTTAACCTTTAATGCTGGACAATCATATAAGGTAAGAGTTGGTGGTGCTGGTGCCAGTAGTAGAAGTTTTAATAATCTTGCAGCAACTTTTACTGGTGCGGGATTAAAAGCAGAAACTACGGGAGGATCATATCCTGGTGCTCAAGGCGGTGGATATACTGGTCTATTTTTACTATCTGCAACACAAGCAAATGCTCTTTTAATTGCATCGGGTGGTGGAGGTGCTTCTGAAGATCCTGCAAGTGGAGGCAATGGTGGACTTCCAAATGGATCAGATGGTTCAAATGGAAGCAGAGCGGGTAAAGGTGCCACACAAACTTCTGGAGGTCTTGGAGCTCGTGGTGGGCAGGCAGGTTCTGCATTAACAGGAGGAAATGGAAATGCTGAAGGTGCTGGAGGCGGTGGTGGATATTTTGGCGGTGGTGGTGGTGGATCTGAAGGTGCAGGGGCTGGCGGCGGCGGTTCTAGTTATTTTAATCCAACATTAGTAACTGGTGGTTCATATTCAACAACAGATTCTGCGGGTGGTGGCGTAATTACAAATAGAAACGGTTCTTTTAAGTTTACTATTCTTTCTGTGGCTCCAGGACAAAATACAGATCCTATCGTTACAAATTTCCCAGAAACTCCTGGTACTTTTACAATTAATTCTTCATTCACATCAGGAGCATCGGGCAGTTTATCCTATCAGTGGTATAGAGTTGGTTCTGGAGCAATTTCAGGTGCAACAGGAACAAGTCTCACTGTCTCTGATGTTGGTGCATTAAACGGAGCACAATATTACTGTCAGGTTAATTTTAATCGTTCTGGAAATACTGCAAACGCTCTTAATTCTCCTTTACTTTCCAACACTGTTACCTTAACCGTAAGACCTGTAATAACAATTACTCAACAACCAACGAGTCAATCTTCTTCAACAACAACTTCTACAATATTTGCTGTTGCCGCAAGTGTAAGTAATGGCACGAATAATCAATTATCTTATCGTTGGAAACTTAATGGAATTTCTCTGAATGGTGGGACAAATACTATCACAGGAGCAACATTTACTGCTTCAGGAGTAACAACACCAAATCTTACGATTGGAGGTTCAAATGTTGGGCAATATGAAATTGCTGTAGATGTATCACATCCATCCGCAGTAAACTCACCATTACAATCAAATGAAATTAACTATACAGTAACTCCAGGAAGAAACTCTATTAACTACGAGTTTGCATCTGAGACAAGTGCAATTCTTGCAACCACTGGTCAGGTTGATTTGGCAGGTAGTCCACTTATTCTTAATTTTGATTCTACGAGACCTCTACAAATTCTTTATGCATCAGAAAGAGATATTAGAGTACGTGCAGAAATTTATGGTGGAAAAGGTAGCAATAATGGAGGACAAGGTGGTTACTCATTGATCGAATTTGTAATGCAAAGAAACGTTGAATATGTAGTAACTAGAGATGATACTGGAAGAGCAATCTTCATTTATAGAAAGGCAAGTTTAATGGCTGCAGTTGGTTCGGGATGTGACAGAGTTGCAAATGCTGCTGGTGGTGGAGTAGGAATTGCCGTTGGAAATAATGGAAATCCGATTCGCGGAGCAGCAGAAATTGTTCAAGGTGGTCTTAATAACTCATTGGGAAGATATGTTGATAGTATGTTCTCTGGTATTGGTGTTGCTTATCAATGTCCGATTGGAAGTTATTATAGAAATATTACACCTTGTTCAGACATACCAGGAAGCACTCAATTTAGAGTCCGAGATGGACAATTAGTTACCAATACTGCATTAATTCAAAGAGGATATAAATCAAGTAATTCTCAAGAACATTTCAGAAACACTGGTAATCAAGGTAGTGGTTATGGTGTCATTGGTGGTACATACAGTGGTAATAATAATCCTACCAGTGGTGGTAGTGGATATACTGATAGATCTTTTACCATTATTAGTTCTACTATAGGTGGAAGTAATGAAACTTATGGTAAAGTTATAATTACTTTGGCACCATAAATAATAAAAACACTTGGGGGAGAGTGAACCCATATGGCAGTTAATAAGAATTTTGTCATTAAGCACGGTGTTGAAGTTTCTGATAATCTAATCTATGCCAATCCTGACGTTGATAGAGTTGGTATTGGAACCACTGTTTTAAATTACACTCTAGAAGTTAATGGTGGTATTGGTGCCACTAACTTAAATGTAAGTGGAATTGCAACAATTACAACATTAGTTGCAACTGCTTTAACAGTATCAAGTTTGAATATTGGAGCAATTTCAAATCCAACCGTAGCATTTTCTACAGTCACTGCTACAAATGCAATTCCAACAAATCTAGATTTAACTAGTTCTACAATTAGTATCGGTGGGACTGTAGGTTCTAATGGTCAGTATTTAATTTCAACTGGTTCTGGTGTTAACTGGATCTCAACTCCAACTGCAAGAACCTCTACAACAATTATTGCAGCTCCAGCACAAACAAGCATTTCATATACTTACACAGTTGGACTAGTAGATGTTTATATCAATGGTGTTAAGTTAGCACCAACAGAATTCACTGCAAACGATGGTGTATCAATTACGCTCAATCAAGCGTGTTTCGGTGGTGAATCTATTGAGGTTATTGCTTATGCAGTTTCTTCTCTTGGAGCTGGTACAAGTGGTATTCAAGGTATTACAATTCAAAATCAAGGTATCACAACTGGAACTCCACTGAGTATTACGTCTCTTAACTTCGTTGGTGCCTCTGTAACTGCGATCAATAGTGGAGTTGGTGTTACTGTCTATATCTCAGATAATAACAATACAACTTATTCATCAAGTGCTGGTATAGCAACAGTTGCTCAAGATCTTACAGGAACTCCAAATATTACTGTTGGAACCATAGATGGTTCTAGTCTAAACATATCTGGTCTTTCAACTTTCGCTGGTATCACCACAGTCACTGGAACAACATTATTCTCCAAGCAACTGAATATTTCTGGTATTGCTACCGTCAGACAACTTTCTGACTATAAGGCACTTGTAGGTGCTGCAAGTTCTACAACAGAGACATTTGTCGTCACCGTTGCTTCAAAAACAGCAAACCATCGTTACTTTGGAACTGGTTCTGCTAGTGGATACTATATTGATGATAAAGAGTCTCCATTTATTACATTGTTACCTGGAAAAACATATCGTTTTGACCAGGCAAATGCATCTAACGCCACTCATCAACTTAGGTTTTATCTAGAGGCAGATAAAACAACACAATACACGACAAATGTAACTTTTAACGGAACCGCTGGAAGTGCTGGTGCTTATACAGAAATTATTGTTACTGACACAACACCGATTGTTTTACATTATCAGTGTGTCAATCACGGTTATATGGGTAATTCGGTTCAAACGAATTCAAACTTCATCAATACTCCATATAGTATCAACACTATTGGTGGACTTTCAGTTTCTGGTGTCACAACCTCAGGCACACTCAATATTGGAACTGGTGGAACAGTTATTACCACAACTAGTGCTGGATTGGTTGGAATAGGAACCACAAACCCTGGTGAAAAATTGCAAGTTGATGGAAATATTAGAGTTGGTATTTCAACAACTTCAAATTATATTACATTCTATGGAACTTACAAAGACGGTCCATTAAATGTTGGTACAGAACTTCCATATCAACACACTTATATTGGTGAAAGAATTTATGATTATTCTGGACCTGAAGCAGAAAGATCTGAACTATTACTATTCAAAGGAAACGATACTGCGGGAGTAGCAGGTCCAGATAGAATAAGATTATTTGCAGGAGAACATAGATTTGATGTTCTAGGTTTTAACACTACAGGTACTTTTGAGCAAGTTGGAGTATCAACTGCAGCAGTTAATAAATTAACGATTACTTCTACTGGTGTTGGTATTGGAACTACCAATGCAACGAGTGCTCTTACAGTAAAAGGAAATACGTCTCTTGAAACGTTAAATGTTTCTGGTATTTCTACTTTTAGTGGAAATGTAAGAGTTGGCGTAGATACTTCATCTGGTGTCATTCTTACATCACCAAATGGAACACAGTATCGTCTTATTGTTGATGACTCTGGTACTCTCAGCACTGTTGCTGTTTAATAAATAAAAATATAAGGAGAAAGCAATGAGTATCAGAAATAGAGAACTATCACAATTTGGTTCTTTTATACACATTGATGATGATTCTCAGAGTATTGGAATTACTACTGAGGCCACTCCAAATGTTGGAATAGGAACAACAGTTGCTACTCATAAGTTTACGGTAGTTGGTGAAACAAACTTCAATGGAAATGTTGGAGTAACAGGTATCATTACTGCAACCAATTTCTACGGAAATGGAGCAACATTAAGTGGTATTGTAGGAATTGCAACAGATGGTTGGGTTGTTAATGGTGCTGGAATCACCACAACTAGAAACGTTGGAATTGGAACTACAAATGCAACGAGTGCATTAACAGTCACTGGAAATGGTTCATTTAGTGGTATCATCACAGCATCTAGATTTGTATCAACTGTATCTTCTGGAACTGCTCCACTTACAGTATCATCAACAACTCTTGTCAATAATCTAAACGCAGATTTATTCCAAGGAAGAACTCCTCCTTCTGGCGGATTAGTTGGCGATACTGACTCCCAGACTCTTACCAATAAGATATTTACTTCACCAAGAATTAATGGTATTGGCGCAAGTTTTGTAGGTTCATCATCTGGAAATACTATTCTTACAGCATCAGCAACAGCATCAGGTACACTCACTCTTCCTGCAGAAACAGGAACTCTTATCAGTACAGGAAGTGTGGGAGTTGTTACTGCTGGTTTGATTGCTGATGGAGCGATTACAAATATTGATATTGCCGCCGCCGCTGGAATTACTTATGGTAAGTTAAGTTTAACAAATTCAATTGTTAATGCTGATATTGCAACTGGTGCAGCAATAACTTATGGAAAATTAAGTCTTTCCAATTCACTTGTCAATGCTGATATTGCAACTGGTGCTGCAATTGACATTACAAAACTTTCAGCATCTACAATTTCAGGTATTTCTCTGGGAAGTAATCTGAATACATTGACTTTTGGTACTTATTTAACTGGAACTTCATATAATGGCTCAGCGGCAGTTACAATTGCAACAAATGCTACTAGCGCAAATACTGCATCAACTTTAGTTGCTCGTGATGCAAGTGGAAACTTTAGTGCTGGTACAATCACTGCAACTCTAACTGGCAATGCTTCCTCTGCAACTTCAGCATCATCAGCAGACCAAATCAAAACAACTACAAGATCAACTGCGGCTACTCATTACCTAACATTTGTCGATTCTGATAATGGAAGTGCAACGGCAGAAACACTTTACACTGATGCTGGAATTACGTACAATCCTTCAACAAATGACCTAACTGCATCAGGAAACGTTACAGCATATTCTGATGTTTCTTTAAAAGAAAACATTGAGACTATTTCAAATGCTCTTGAAATGGTGAATTCACTTCGTGGTGTTAGATTCAATCGTAAGGACTTGGAAGGAAATCCACTGCAAATTGGTGTGGTTGCACAAGAGGTTGAAAAGATTGTCCCTGAGGTTGTGAAGACTGCAGATGATGGATTAAAATCCGTTGCATATGGTAACCTGATTGGAGTTCTGATTGAGGCAATTAAAGAACTCTCAGATAAGGTTGATAAATTGAGTGAAAATAGATAAATATATCATAATTTAAAGAATGTCTTTGCACGGAGAAATATAGATGGCGGCACCAAATATTGTAAGTGTTACTTCAATTTATGGAAGATCAGTTGCAGGAGCATTGACAACTTCAACTGTATCTTTGCTATCGAATGCATCAAGTTCTGGCAAAGTTTTTAAAATTAATACCATCATTGTTTCTAATGTTGATGGTGCCTCAAGTGCTGACGCAACAATTTCTTTCAATACAGCAGCTGCAGGAGCAGGAACAAATTATAGAATTGTTTCTACAGTTGCAGTTGCTGCTGATGCAACATTAATTGCTTTAGGAAAAGACAGTCCAATTTATTTGGAAGAAAATACTTCAATTACCGGATCAGCAAGTGCAAATAGTGACTTAGAATATATTATTTCTTACGAAGAGATTGCATAATAGGAGAGTACAATAATGGCATTTGGATTTGGACAATTTACAAAATTTGGTGTACAAAAAACTGGAGATAATCAAAAGTTCTTAGGAGCAACTCCAGCACCTTTTATTCCAATTCTTCAAGGACCAGGAGGTACTACTGCCACTCCTGGTAATGGTTATACTTACAGAACTTTTACATCAACAGGTACTCTTACCATTACAAGTCCCGTTACTGTTGATATTCTTTGTGTTGCTGGCGGTGGAGCAGGTGGTAATATTAATCCTGCCATAGATAATGATGGTGGTGGTGGAGGTGGTGGAGGTGGTGGTGTAGTTCGTGTTGCTGGATATGCACTGGCAGCAGGAACTTATACTGTTGGTGTAGGTGCGGGTGCTCCTGATCAAAACTCCGATGGCAATCCTTCTTATATTTTAAATCCAGGAGGACCAACATTAATCGTTGCAAACGGTGGAGGTTCTGGTGGTATTGCTGGTGTTAGATCTGGAAGATCTGGAGGTTCTGGTGGAGGTGGTGTGAGAAGTGGATTCCCCGCTGGCGGAACTGCAACACAACCAACACAACCACAAGGAATACCGGCAACACTTTATGGAAATGGAGGCGGCTCAGCGCCAAGCGGTGGCGGGTCTGGTGGTGGTGGTGCTGGTGCCGCGGGTGGGGGCCCCGCCCCTGGCGGCAGCGGCGGCGCTGGTGGAAATGGTTTTGATTTTACTCCTTTTGGGTTTTCTGGTCCTATTATTGGTGTTCCTGCATTAGCACCTACCTCCGGTTTCTTTGCTGGCGGTGGTGGTGGTGGTGGGACACACAGTGGTGGTTATGGTAACGTTAGTGGAAGAGGAGGTGCAGGTGGTGGTGGTGGTTCCCACCCCACAGGGCCAGGAGCGGCCGGAGGGGCTGCTCTTGATGGTGGTTCTCCTGGCAATCCCAACGGCGGAGCTGGAGGAGCAGCAAGGGCAAACACTGGAGGAGGTGGAGGAGGTGCTGGAGGAAGACCACAAGTTGGAACTAATAACTCTGGTGCTGGTGGTTCCGGAATAGTAGTCGTAAGATACCAAGTCACACCATAAGGAGGAAATCAATAATGGCACACTTTGCACGTCTAGATGAAAATAACTTTGTAACGGAAGTTCTTGTTATTGGAAACGAAGATATTCTTGATGAAAATGGTCAGGAAAGTGAAGAGATTGGTATTCAGTTCTGTAAAAACTTGTTTGGACAGAGTACAAAATGGGTTCAGACTTCATATAATAAAACTTTCCGTAAGAGATTTGCTGGTATTGGTAAAAAATACATTCCAGAAACTGATATCTTTACAGAAACTAAACTCCACGATTCTTGGACTTATAATGTGACAACTGATGAGTGGGAACCACCAATTCCAAAACCAGAAGATGGTGAAAACTATACTTGGGAATGGAATGAAGAAAATCAAACCTGGACACCATATTACAGAAACCTACAATGAACTTCTATTCTTACAAAGGTCAAGAACCTCAAGGACTTCCCGAACGCATTCGTTTAGATGATGGAAGTTCAGTTACTGCTCTCAATGAATTAACTGATGAAGAATTACATTCTTATGGGTTTATTGGTCCTGTTACTAAACCATTGTTTGATGCTGAAACTCAGAAGTTAGTATGGAATGGTCTTGAATATGATATTGTAGATTTAACTGAACAAGAACTTTCTATTATTAAATATGATGCAGAAGAGAATATTCGCACAAGATTTAAAATATCAGAGTTCTGGAATGAATTTAAAAGAACTTCATTCTCCCAAAGACTAAGAAAAGAAGCAGCAACTAGATTTGAGATTAATGTTCTTTATTCTGAGTTTTTAAGTTTATCGCAAATGTACTCTGATATCAACAATTATATTGACAAGTTCTTTTTAACTATAGATTTTACTGGACAAGAAATATTATCAATCTCCAAGGTTCTAGAATTATATCATTTAAGACCAGTTCCTAGTGAAGAATATCTTACAAATCACATTTATGACTTTGATACTGATTCTATTTTAGGGTTTAAAACCCGTTCATTTTCTTCTTGGGTTTGGAATGGAACTAAATGGGTTGCACCAGTTCCTTATCCTAATGATGGTGATGTTTATGTTTGGGACGAAAATAATAAAGAGTGGAAAAAGATTTGACATAAAACCTTAAGTAATATATAATATCGTTGAATAGATTATAAGGAGATGACCTTTGGCCTATCAGTCAATTTGGTACTTCACAGACCTTCCAGAAAAAGTTATTGACTTAATTGAAGAAGACCTTGCAGAAACTTTTGATCCACAACTCCAAGATTCAAGAGTTGGTGGTGGTGATTTTGGAACTGTAGATAAAGATAAAAGAAACGCAAAGAATGCCTGGGTTCCTACAACTCATTGGGTTTCTGGTTTCGTATGGCACTATGTTCAACGTGCAAACCGTGAGAACTTTCTGTATGACCTAACAAATATTGATGGCGAAAGTCTTCAATATACTGTATATGGAGAAGGTGAATATTATGGTTGGCACAATGACTCTGGACTTGCAACACATTACAAACCAGTATCACAGGGAAATCGTGGCCACGGTGCAGAACAGTTTCAAGACTTTGTAAATGAAAACTGCGAGAAAGTAAGAAAGTTATCTTTCAGTTTGCTTCTTTCTGATCCTGATACTTATGAAGGTGGTAACTTACAATTCCTTGATGAGGCAGGTGGTTCTTATTTTGCTCCGAGAAAGCGTGGAACCATTATTCTGTTTGACTCACGAGCACAACACAGAGTTCAGAAAGTAACTAAAGGTATTCGTAAGAGTATCGTTGGATGGTGTGTGGGAAACCGGTGGCGTTGAATCACGATGGAGGTAATAAAATGGAAGGAATGACACAAGAGCAAATTGATTTTCAAGAAAGAGTCAATGCAGGAACTTCACCAACAGGTAATGAACAATTTGACCGTGATGGTTATTTGGTCCTAAGAACTCTATGGGATCCACAAGACCTTTATTGTGAACCACCAGAAGTCAAAGGTCAGTATAATTATTATGGTAAGATTGAAAAATTCAGTCATATACCAGTAGAAAATCAAGTAGAAGGTTCTACTTCCAGATACTATTGGCCTCCTTATAAGTATGCACACTCACAGATTCGTATGAAACTTGAGCAAGCAATTGGTAAGAGACTTTATAATACCTACTATTACGATAGGTTTTATAATCCAGGACAGGCACTTTCAAATCACGCAGACCGTCCTGCTTGTGAAATCTCAGTGACTATTCACGTCGGTAGTAATATAAACAATCCTTGGCCTATTTGGATTAAGACACCAGATACTTATAGTGATGATAAGAAAACTGAAATCATCAAGAAAGGTGAAAATCGTTCAGTGATTCTTGGTCCTGGTGATGGTATGATTTACAAAGGTTGTGAAAGACCTCATTGGAGAGAGCCACTTCCAAGAGAATACAAAAGAACTTGGTATGGAGCAAAAGTGGAAAAAGAAGGATTATATTATCATCAAATCTTCTTTCATTATGTTCTTGCCGATGGTCAAAGGTCACACTTTGCCAATGACAGAGGTAACTAAATAAGACACTGAAGTACATAAAAACTATGAACGAACAACAAGGACATCTAGCAAATCTTCTGGAACAACAGAAGACTCTCATTCAAGAAATTCAAGAACTTGATAGAGCGATTGTTTCAAAACGAGAAATGGCTCTTAAGATTCAAGGAGCATTAGAATATCTCCAACAAGTTGGTGTTACACTTCCAGAACCAGAAAAAGAAGAAGTAGAAGAAACAGAAGAATGATATGAAACTCCACCAATGCGTGGAGTTTTTTCATAAATACCTAAAAACATCAGAATGTCAAGAGCAAGAAACCTGTCCGATGTTGGTGGAATATCTTACATCACAGCAACAGGCAATAAAGTTGGTATAGGTTCTACGATTCCTCAGTATACATTAGATGTAAATGGGGATGTAAGTTTTAGTGGAACCTTATATCAAGGGGGTTCTGCATTTTCGAGTGGTGTTGGTATCCAATCAGCAGGAACTGTCATTGGAACTGGTATTACCACATTAAACTTCATTGGACTTGGTAATACTTTTGCTATTAATGGTAATGTAGTTGATATTAGTATTACTGGTGGTGGTGATGCATCTTATGCTTCTACTGCTGGTATTGCAACTCTTGCACAAGGACTTACTGGTATTCCTGACATTGAAGTTAATAATGTTGTAGGTGCTGCTGCAACTTTTAGTGGTCTTGTAGGAATCAATACAGCATCAGTCACTGGTACTGCATCATCTGAAGGGGCTCTTCAAGTTGTTGGAACTATCTCAATCAGTGATGGTGTTTACATGATGGATGCAGATATTAATGCAAACGTTACTGTACCTGCAGGAAAGAATGCACTGATGATTGGACCGATTACTGTTGGAACTGGATACACAGTAACGGTTCAAAGTGGTTCTACACTGGTTGTAGTCTAAATACTCAAAAAGTAATAAGAAATGCCGATAAGATTAGACGGTTCTACTGGTATTACAGTTGGTACAGCAGTTACTATTGGTACAAGTGATATTAAGGTAGGTAATAACGTAGATATTGATACTACAAGTATTGTTGGTGTAAGTACTATTGGTGTTACGACTGCTTATGTAACTAGTATTAATGATGGTCAATTAGGTGGTTCTCGTAATGTCATCATCAACGGTTCTATGGTGGTCAATCAGAGAGGATTTACTGGAACTGCTGGAACCACAACTAGTGGTGCTTATACGACTGATAGATTTGCAATAGGGCACAGTATGGATGGTGCTGTGTCTGCAGGTCAGACCACAATGAACTCCACTGTCGGTGGTAATGCTTATGCCGATGGATTTAGTAGTGCTCTTCATTACAGAGTCACCACTGCAGATGCATCATTAGCAGCAGGTCAATATGCGCTCATAACTCAACTCATAGAAGGTTTTAATGTTCAGGGATTTAAAAAAGGAACTGCAAATGCTCAACAATTTACACTATCCTTCTGGGTTCGTTCGAGTCTAACAGGAACTTATATTGCTGAACTTTATGATAATGATAATAATCGTCAGGTATCAAAATCTTATACAATTGATACCGCAAACACCTGGGAAAAGAAGACATTAACATATCCTGCTGATACAACTGGTGTTTTTGATAATGATAATGGTGCTTCGCTTTATGTTGCTTGGTTTTTAGCAGCAGGTTCTACTTATTCTGGAGGAACACTAGGCACCACCTGGCATACTACATCCGCAAACAGAGCAGTCGGGCAAGTGAACTTTTTAGCAACTGCTGGTAATAACTTCTTCCTGACTGGTGTTCAGTTAGAGGTTGGGCCTACTGCGACTGAGTTTGAGAGACGAAGTTTTGGAGATGAGTTGCGATTGTGTCAGAGGTATTATCAAACCAATTTTTCTTCTCAAGGTGCAATGAACGAACTAAATAATGCCTTTGTCGCACCAGTTGGATTTAGGCATCCATTGAGAACTGTTCCAAATGTAAGTTTAATAAATGGAACACAAAAAATACACCGACCAGCACTTGCTTTTTACAATATTACTTCTATCACTGAAGTAGTTTCTAATTCGTATGTGACTCTTACAATATCAAATAACTATGGGGCAAATCTTGCAGGACAACTAATGCCAGATGCAATTGCTTATTCTGCAGAACTATAATGCTTATCATAAATACCTAAAAAGTAACTGAAATAAAGTGTCTAAATTACGTCTTAACGGTACTTCAAGTGGATATGTAGAAATCCAAGCAGCGGCAACGGCGGCAAATAATACAATCACTTTACCATCAACAACTGGAAGTATTATTGTTCAGAGCACTACTGGTATTACAAGTTTTGCAAATGCTCCTGTAGTGATTGGTTCAGGTACTTCTACTGGTACTGCAAATCAGACATTACAGGTGACTGGTGGTGCTTATGTTAGTGGAAATCTTGGTGTAGGTCTTACAAATCCAGATTCCGAATTTAAATTAGATGTTGCCGGAAAAGCAAGATTTACTGATTATGGAAGTAATAGTGTTATTGAACTTGGAAGAGGTCAAACAACAAATGCATATGCATATATTGATTTTGTAGGAGATACTACATATACAGATTATGGTTTAAGAATTATTAGAGATAACACTGGGGCAAATGCATTATCTAGATTAGCACATAGAGGAACTGGGGAACTTAGTTTACTTACATCAGAAGCAGCACCTATTACTTTTTATACTTCAAATTCTGAAAGAGCACGTATAGATGTAAGTGGTAACTTCGGTATTGGTGGTGCATCAGCAGGGCAAAAGTTTTTTGTCTATCAAACAAGCAATTCTAGAACGGCGGCTTTCCACGCAGATAGTGCCTCTTATCCAGAACTAATTGTTTTTTCACAAGCAAACAGAAGTGCATCTACTGCTTTCCATTATTTCTTCGCATTTAATGCAAGTACAGCAGATACTGAATTTAGAGTTGATGGTGCTGGAACTGTCTTTGGTGATAACAACTATGTTACTGGTGCTGACTATGCTGAAATGTTCGAATGGGCAGATGGCAACCCTAATAATGAAGATAGGGTAGGTTATACTGTATCTCTCGTAGGAAATAAGATTAAGATTGCTGAAGAAGGCGAAAATATTATTGGTGTAGTTTCTGGCAATCCTTCTGTTCTTGGTGATACTGCCTGGAACAAATGGTCACAAAAGTATCTAAGGGATGATTTTAATCGGTATATTTACGAAGAACATAATGTCATAGAGTGGACTAATGAAGATGGTAAAGAACATTCTTATGAGGACTGGAACTTACCTAATGATATTGTAGTTCCAGAAAATGCTTTAATAAAGACTCACGATGATAATGGTGTTCGTTTTACTCATCGAAAGTTAAATCCAGAATACAATCCAGACCAAGAATATATTTCAAGAGAGCAAAGACCTGAATGGGATGCTGTTGGTATGATGGGCAAACTTAGAGTTCGTAAAGGTCAACTTATAAAGTCAACTTGGGTTAAGATGCAGGATATTAGTGCAACTGTTGAAGAATGGTTGGTCAGATAAATACCTAAAAAATAAGAGATAATCGTGAGTACTTTAAAGACAATTAAACTTCAAAATCCATCAGGTACAAGTTCTAACATTGATTTAGGAACTGGTGGAGAAGTTCTGATTGGAAGTGCATCAACCACAGGAACCGCAAGTCAGACATTACAAGTGACTGGTGGTGCTTATGTGAGTGGTAGTATTGGTATAGGAACCACAAATCCAGCATATACACTTGATGTATTTGGAGTTTTTCGTACAGGAGGACTTGCTGGAGATGCATACCTTGCACTTTATGCAGACAATTCTGGTAATACTTTTTCAATTGAATCTGCAAATAAAGCAAATACTGTTAAAAAAGATATAACATTAAATGCTTATGGTGGTAATACTCTTGTAGGTACATCAGCAGCAACAGGAACTTCCAATCAAAAACTTCAAGTAGGTGGTGGTGCTTATGTGAGTGGTAGTTTGGGTGTTGGAGTTACTAATCCTTCATATAAAACTCATATTGTTAGTTCTGGAGATATTCTTGCCCTTGAATCTACTACAAATACTGACCGAACAACTTTAAAATTCCTAACAAATGGAAGTGATTGGGAAGTTGGTGCAAGAGGTTCGGCAGAAACTATTTCACCTAATAGTTTTTATCTTTTTGATAATGGAACGAATTATTTCAGGATGGTTCTTAATTCTTCAGGTAATATTGGTATTGGTTCAATTTCATCCGTAAATATAAAGGGAGGTCTAAATTTAGATAAATCTTCAAGTGCAGGAACAGTCGCAGCAGTACCAAGTATTGTTTTTTCGAATAGAAATCAAACAGATGCTATTTTTGTACATTCGGGAATATTTGCAGATTGTTATAGAGACGTTGCAAATCCTTCTTATGCTGCCGGTATTTGGTTCCAAAGAGTTCCTGAGATTAACAATCTTAGTAGTGGGGCAAATATAATTTTTGGTGCCACTTTTAATTCAAATGAAAACTCCTTGCCAACAGAGAAAGCAAGAATTACATATGGTGGATATTTCAAAGCATCAAATATTGGAGGTTATCAAGATACAGCAGGTGCTTTTCATGAGTTTTATCAAACTCAAAACGATAACACGATGTGGTTAAGGTCTACAAATGCAAGTCTTGCCACAAGAGTTATAGCAGCAAATGTAGACCGTGCTGCAAATATTGCATATTCGTTTTTTGTTGGTTGGTCGGGAAATCTTGGAGACGTGGAGTTCAACCTTCGTGGTGATGGTCAAGCATATGCAGACGGCTCTTGGAACGGCGGTGGCGCTGACTATGCAGAAATGTTCGAATGGGCAGATGGAAACGCCAACAATGAGGACCGTGTAGGTTATACAGTATCCTTAGTTGGAAATAAGATTAAGATTGCTGAAGAAGGTGAAGATATCATCGGAGTAATCTCAGGTAATCCATCAGTCGTTGGTGATACTTCTTGGAATAAGTGGGCAGAGAAATACTTAAAAGATTCATTCAATCGTTATATCTTCGAAGAACATAATGTTGTAGAGTGGACTGATGAAGATGGTAAAGAGCATTCTTATGAGGACTGGAACTTACCAGAAGACATTACAGTTCCTACTGAGACAACAATTAAAACTCACGATGACAAAGGTAATCGTTTCACTCATCGTAAGTTAAATCCAGAATACGATCCGGACCAAGAATATGTTTCAAGAGAAGATAGGCAAGAATGGGATGCTGTAGGTCTTGTTGGAAAACTTAGAGTTCGTAAAGGTCAAGTCATCGGAAATCGTTGGATTAAGATGCAAGACATTGATGAAAATGTAGAGGAGTGGTTAGTCAGATAAATACCTAAAAAGTAAGATATAATGTCACTTACAAAGTTACAATCACAATCAGTTGATACTAATATCACAGTTGCTGGTGTTGTAACTGCTACTGCCTTTTATGGAGACGGAAGTAACCTAACAGGATTACCACAATCTGGTATTGGTATTGGAACCACTGGTGGTGTTGTTGGTTATGGTGTTACTTTTATTGACCTAAAAGGTGCTGGGGTTTCTACAACTTTTTATGATTCTAATGTTGGTATCGTAACCATCTTCTTTGAAGGAGGCGGAGGAAGTTCTGGTGCAATTGGAATTGGAACACAGTTTCCTGCATCTCCATCAAATGGTGATTTGTTCTATCATATTGATTATGCAAGAACCTTTGTTTACTATAATGAGGTTACTTTAGGTATTGGTTCAACTGCAGTATGGGTTGACTCTGCACCATTTAATGAAGGTGGTGGATTAGTTGCTGCTAAGAATGAAACAGCATTTACAGCAACTGCAGGACAGACAACATTTACCACTCCTTATACTGTTGGATTTATCGATGTATATCTTAATGGTGTCAGATTAAGTCCAACGGAATTTACAGCTACTAGTGGAACTTCCGTTGTATTAACTGAAGCAGCATCACTAGGAGACATCATTGATATTGTTGAATACACGATGGGTAGAGGTGTTGCTGGTGATGATAGATGGAGTTATACTATTGTAGGTATTCATACACTTTCTAATGTTGGTATTGGAACCACAAATCCAACATCAAAACTTACAGTTACTGGAGATGTAAAAGTAACTGGAATAGTCACTGCAAGTTCTTTCAGTGGTTCTGGAGCAAATCTAACGAATCTAAATATACCTACGGGGTTTAATGAACTCGATGCTGCATTATTTTCCTAAATAACTTAAAAAGCAATAAGATGGCACTTAAAAGAACTGAACTTTTGAATATACAATCAGTAACTGGTATTGCCACTGTTGGTATTTTTACTGTTGGAGTTACTTCAACTGCTGGTGGAGTTGGTATTGCATCCACGACTTATATCCGTAGTGTTATTATGCATAACACCGGTCTTGGAACTGCCACTTCTTCTCTCTACATTTATCCTACAGGTACATCAACTCCAGTAACTGGTTTGGCTGTCACTGCATATAGATTGGCAAGAGTAGACCTTGCTTCTAATGAAACATTCTTCTTTGAGACCAATTATCCATTGGTTTTAACTGGTTCTGATAAGATTGTTGTTGAAATTACAGCACCAACATCAGGTGGAACTGGTATTGGCAGCATTGTAAATTATCAAATCATTGGCGATACTGATATTTGAGGTTGAAAAACAATGGGTTCAAGAAGTTCGAATAATAATAAGGGATTTAATAACCGAAGTGACGGACACTTACTGAGTTATTTTAGAAATACTTTTTTTCGTGGTGGAGGTGCAATACCATTAACATATAGAACATACTCAGTATCACCTTCAACATCTTCAGTAAACGAAGGTTCAACAGTTACATTTACAATAACAACTAATTATGTCGATGATGGCACTACGTTATATTGGACACTGAATACTGTTTCGGGAACTATTAACGCCTCTGATTTTAGCGGAGGTGCTACTAGTGGTTCTTTTAATGTTACTGGCGGAACTGGTTCAGTTGCATTAACATTAGCAAATGACTTAACAACCGAAGGTTCAGAATCATTTCAGTTACAAGTTAGAATTGATAGTACAAGTGGAACTATTGTTGCTACGAGTTCTACAGTTACTATTGGAGATACCTCTTTATCATTTACCGCATCTGGTGGAAATCCATCAACTCCTGGTGATGGATACATCTATCACGTTTTTACTACACCCGGAACTTTTACTGTTGTGGGCTCTAAATCAGTTGAAATCCTTTCTATTGGAGGAGGAGGTGGAGGTGGGGGATGGGATGTTCCTCCTGGAGGTGGTGGAGGAGGTGGTGGTGCATCTTTAGCAACATTTACTCTAAGTTCTGGTTCCTTTACCGCAGCAGTCGGTGGAGGCGGCGGTGGTGGTTTAAGTGCCGTTGCTAATACTGGTGGAGGTACTGCGGGATCAAATGGTGGTGGAACTGGTGGAAATGCAGGACCTGGTGGTACTTCTGGTGGCGGTGGTGGTGGAGGAGGTTGGTCCGGAGTTTATGCTGGATCAACATATTATGTTGCTGGCGGTGGTGGTGCGGGTGGTGGTGGATCAAATGAAGGTAACGCCAATGAAACTCCATCTAGAGGTGGTGGTGCTGCAGGAAATGTTTATAGAGCAGATAGTTCAACTGGTACTTCGGGATTAAACTTTCCCGGAGATGGAGGAGGATGGGGAGGTTGTGGGGGTGGAATAAGTGTGTCAAATGGAACTCAGGGAGGAGGGTCTGGAAACCAGACTCAATATGGTGGCAGTAATTTTGCAAATCCAATAGCATCAACATCTGCAACTTATGCAGGTGGTAATGGTGCTGCACCAAATAATCCGACAGCGGGGGGAAGGGCACCTGGACCATACAATCCATGGCCAGTTTTACCAGCAACTGTAGGAAATGGTGGATCTGGATCTGCATCACAACCATCTAGTGGATCGTCTGGACAAAGTGGAATTGTTATTTTTAGATATTTGGTATAAAAAAATGGGTATAAAATCATATACAAATTCCACTACAGTCGTAGGCAAAGGTGGTTTCGGTATCGTTGCAATCAGATATCCATACGTTTAATAAATAATCATAAAAAATCTTATGGCACACTACGCAGAACTTAATGAAAATAATGAGGTAATCTATGTTGTCTATATGGACAATGAGATTATCACCGATGAGAATGGTAATGAAGTAGAAGAACTTGGTGTAAACCATCTTCATACTCACCACGGTGCAGACCGTAGATGGGTAAGAACCTCATATCGCGGAAACTTTAGGGGTAAGTATGCTGGACAAGGTGATACTTACAACGAAGACCTTGATATGTTTATAGGTCCTAGTCCATATCCTTCTTGGATTTTGAATGAAACTACTGGTCAATGGGAAGCACCAACTCCTAAACCAGAAGGTGATTACTATTATTGGGATGAAGATACCACGTCTTGGATGCTACCAGAAGGTTATAATCCAAATGCACGAGATGGTGATGGTGATGGAATTGTTCAGGAAGGAACTCCATTTGAGAGACCTGTAGGAACCTAAATACCTAAAACTATAATATCCAATGGGAAAGACCCGCCAGACTTCGAATTTAGTTTCTGATAATAATATCTTTGTAGATATTGCCAATGACCGTGTTGGAATTGGTACGACTGTTCCTGGTTATAAGTTAGATATTGTAGGTAATGTCAACTTTTCCGGAAACTTAACACAAAACGGAGTTGTTTTTTCTTCTGGTGCTGGCGGAACTTGGACATCATATACTGCTGGTATTGCAACAAGTAAATCAGTTGGTGTTAATACTACAAATCTAGATAATTCAAACTTAACAGGTGCTGGCAATTCATTTAAGGGACTTTATGTTTCAAATGGAATGATTGTTGTTGATAATGTTCTTTCAGGAAATCATTATATTGGTACGAACTTTAACGGCATAATGGCAGGTCCAGTAACAATCGAAGGGACTTTGACTGTTGATGGTAATTATGTTGTCGTATAAGGAGAAAGAACAATGACAGTAATTAGACCCAACAGTATCGCAGGTATCACAAGTCTAACGGCTCTTGGAACTGCTATTGACTTTTATAATGTAAATGGAACGGGTATAGCATTTAATAATGTCAATCTGAATAACACCAGTGGTATTAGTACTTTTAATAGTATTAATGTAACATCCATTGTTGGTGTAAGTACTATTGGTGTTACGACTGCTTATGTAACTAGTATTAATGATGGACCTATTTCTGGATCAAAAAACCGGATCATAAATGGAGATTTTGAAATTTGGCAAAGAGGAACTTCTGTTACTTTTCTTGATGGGTCAACTAACTTTTATCTAGCAGATCGTTGGTCTGGAACAGCAGAATACCAAAAAGCTCGCCATCAGAGAGTTTCTATTGCTGATACCTATTCTGGAATGGTCACTCGTTATGCTTTAAGAGCAAGTTCAAGCACAACAGCACAAGCAGCAAGCGGAACCAGAATTACTCTGGGGCAAAAAATTGAAAACGTGAATATGTATGACTTACGTGGAAAAACTGTTACGGCATCATTCTGGGTCAAGTTTAGTGCGGCAACAGTAAGTAGTAGCACCGCCACCGCATACGGAAACTGGAGTGCATATTTTGGGTTTCCAACTAGTGTTGATGCGACTTTTGCTACAACAAGTCCGATTACTGGTGTTGGAACTTTACAACTTGCTAATGGTGCCTTACCAACTACTTGGACAAAATACAGTATAACTGCTACTGTGCCGTCAAATGCTGGAAATATTGACCTTCGTTTTCTGTTTGCTAATCTAGGTAATACCGCATCGGCAGATACAGTTTGGTATGATATCACACAAGTTCAGTTAGAAGAAGGTCCAGTAGCTTCTGTTTTTGAGCGGCGCAGCTTTGGGCAGGAGCTGGCGTTGTGTCAGAGGTATTA
>Ga0194117_10000453_pt1 | contig 54179 bp, 43 predicted proteins | sample TA2MahsurfametaG_FD_160579 | JGI IMG/M metagenome (GOLD analysis project Ga0194117, IMG submission 160579) | Freshwater microbial communities from Lake Tanganyika, Tanzania - TA2015009 Mahale N1 surface | ecosystem: Environmental > Aquatic > Freshwater > Lake | place: Tanzania: Lake Tanganyika... | reverse complement strand
AAAATGGCAGGGCTGCGCGCCAAGTGGAACTACGACCTCCGGAGCGCGCCGCGCTGGGTGGTGCACGCGCCCTTCGGCGCGCGCATCGCGACCGTCCGCGCGATCTTCGACTCGCCGCGCGCCAAGCTGCGCATGCGGCGGGGGCTGGAGCCCATCATCCCGGAGACGATGACGGCGTACCCCGGCGCGGCCGAGCTGGTGGCGGCGCTCGAGCGCCAGTACGTGTCGCTCCCGAGCCTGGCACCGCAGCACCTCCTCGTCGAGCTGTGCACCGGGCGCTTCGCCAATGGCTCGGCCAGCCCGCACCGCTATGGCACCATCCAGCGCCCGCCGATGACGCGGGCGATGATGGAGCGGATCCTGCCGCAGGCCGTGGAGGCACGCGACGTCGCGGTGACCTTCGCGGGCCTCGGCGACCCGATGCGGCACCCGGACCTGCCGGAGTTCGTCCGCATGGCCAAGGCCGCGGGCGTCCGTGCGGTCCACGTGCGGACGGAGCTGCTCGCCACCGCCGGTCCGATCGAGTCGATGGTGCACGCGGGCGCGGACGTGGTGAGCGTCGAGCTGCACGCGGCGTGCGCGCACACCTACCGCGAGACCATGGGCTTCGACCGCTACGACGAGGCGGTGTCGAACATCCGGCGCCTGCTCGACCTGCGCCGGGCGGAGGAAGGCACGGACGCGGAGACGTTCGGGCTGCCGTTCGTGGTCCCGAGGATGCAGCGGCGATCGGCGACGGTGGCGGACCTCGCCGCGTTCTGGCAGGAATGGGGAAGGCTGGGGACGGCGGTGCTCGAGTCGCCGCCGGCCGCGTTCCTCGGCGAGGACCTGCAGGAGACGCCCGACCGGCTGGCCGATGCCGCCAACCCGCTGCGCAGCCAGCGGCGCGAGCTGTGGCGACGCATGAAGGTGCACTCGGACGGCGGCGTTCCAGTGGCCGAGTGCGACCTGCTGGGGCGGACGGCGGTGGGGTCCGTGGCGCGGATGGGCGTGGAGGCGTGCTGGCGCGAGACGGTGTCGCGCCGCCGCGACATCCGGCGCGAGCAGGGCGAATCGGCGCTGGAGCTGCGCACCCGCGCGCCGTGAGTGCCTACGATCGGGGCGTGTTCGAGGCCGATGACGTCGACTATTCGCAGCCGGTGGCGCTCTTCCCGCTGCCGACGGTCTCGCTGTTCCCGCACGCGCTGCAGGCGCTCCACGTGTTCGAGCCCCGCTACCGTCAGATGGTGGAGGACGCGGCGGGTGATGGCGGCCTGGAGTCGGCGGCGCCCATCGCCATGGCGACGTTCGGCGCGCGTGACTGGCGCCGCGACTACGGCGGCACCCCGCCGCTGCGGCCGGTGGTCTGCGTCGGCAGGCTGGTGCGGCACCAGCGCCGGCCCGACGGCCGGCATGACATCGTGCTGCACGGCGTGGCACGCGCGCGGATCCTGGCGATGCACGAGCCTGACGGGCGCCGCCTCTACAGGATGGCGGAGGTGGTCCCGCTCGAGCGGCCGCGCGCGGCGCGTCCGCCGATGCCCGACGTGCGCGCGGCGCTTCGCGAACTGCTCTCGCGCCCCCGGCTCGCGCGGGTCGAGGCCGCGCGCCAGGTGCTCGAGTGCTTCGGCGAGCGCGAGGTGCCGACGCACGCGGCGGTCGAGGTCGCCGGGTACGCGCTCGTGCGAGATGCCGAGGCGCGCTACCGCCTGCTGGCCGAGGCCGACCCGCGCCGGCGCGCGGAGCTGGTCCGCGATGCCATCGCGGAGCTCGAGCGCCTCGTGGCGCTGGCGGAGCGCCAGGGCAGCGAGGAGTGGCCCAAGGGCGAGAGCTGGAACTAGCGCCCCTCGGGCGCCGGCGGGTCCGAGGGCGCGGGCGCGCCGAGCTCGGCGATGCGCGCGAGCAGCCCCCGCTGCTCCCACTGGTGCGTGCGCGCGAGCGCGCGGAGCGACTCCACGCGCTCGTCGAGGAGTGCCTTGGTGCGCGGATCGCCCGCGGCTGCCTGCTGCATCGGGCGGGTGGCCTCGGTGATGAGGCGCAGGCGCCTCGCGAGCAGCTCATGCAGCCGGATCCGCGCCTCGAGGGCGGGGATGAGCTCCGCGGCGGGTGCGCCGGCCTCGGCCGAGGCCACGATGGTGCCGAGCTCCTCCGCCGCCGACGCGCGCCGCGCGAGCTCGCGACGCGTGCCGGCGAGCCGCATCGCGAGGTCGCGCATCATGGCATCGAGCGGATCGGCGAGCGCGGGGCCTGCGATCTCGCCCGCCTTGCGCACCGTCTCCGCGAGCGCGCGCTCGGCCTCGAAGATCCAGGGCCACAGCGTGCGGTCGGAGGCGTCGCGCACGCGGTCGGCGGCTTCCGGCGGCAGCAGGCGCAGGAGGGCCATGGCTGCGGCACGGTTGGCCTCGCGCAGCGGGGCCTCCGCGGCCCGGCCGCGGGCATCGAGCCGTTCGAGTTCGCTGAGGCGTTCCTCTGCGGTGGCCTCCGGGGCGGTGAGTTCCCATGCGGCCCCCCACTGCTCGAGCAGGCGGGCGCGCTGCGCCTCGGCATCGGCCACCGCCTGCCGCCGCACGGCGACGGCCGAGGCGACGGCGGCCCACTGGCGGTCGAGCGCCGCCTCCACGCGCGCACGGTCGGCGGGCGCGAGCTGCGCGGCGTCCACGAGGTCGGTGAGCCGAAGGGCGGCACCGGGGTCCTCCGCGGGCAGGTCGTCGCGTTCCATGGCCCGTTCCCAGCGCGCGACGCCCGGGCAGCGGGGCGATCCCGGGGCGCGCAGCGACGCAAGCTGCTGGAGAAGCGCATCGTCGGCGCCGCCGAGCGTCCTTCGCCACTCGGCGCAGGCGGACAGCAGTTCCGCGAGCTCGGGCCCGGGCTGCGGGCTGAGTCCGGACGGGCCCGTCGATGCCCGGAACCCGGCATTGAGCCGGGCCCGTGCGTTCGACAGGGCGCGCGCGTGGGCCTCCGTCGTCTGCGCCGCGTACTGCGCCATGGCGGCGTCGACGGCTGTCGCGGCATCCGCCGCGACCGCGAACGATTTCGCGATGGCGCGTATGCGTTCCTCGGCGATCGGCGCCGGCGCGAGGTCGGCGAGGAGCTTCGCCTCGCGCGAGGCGCGGTCGTCGTCGCGCGAGGCTCGGGGAAGGTCGGCGGTTGCGGGCGACGCTGGAACCGGTACGGGCGACGCTGGAGCCGGTGCGGGCGGCGCTGGAGCCGGTACGGGCGGCACTGGAGCCGGTGCGGGCGGCGCGGGTGCGGGCACCGCCTGCGACATTGCAAGCGCAAGCAGCGCATGGCACGCGGCGGCGGGGTGCATCGGGTCGAGCATATCCTCGGTGCATGGCTGGATTCTGGCTCTGCAAGACCGAACCCGAGGTGTATTCGATCGATGACCTCGCGCGCGACCGCGTCACGGGCTGGGAGGGCGTGCGCAACTACCAGGCGCGGAACTTCATGCGCGACGGCATGTCGCCCGGCGACCGTGTCCTGATCTACCACTCGAACGCGGACCCCGCGGGCGTGGCCGGCGTGGCGGAGGTGGCGGGCGCCGCGAAGCCGGACCCGACGCAATTCGACGCGCGGAGCGAGTTCCACGACCCGGCGTCGACGCGCGCGGAGCCACGGTGGCTCATGCGCGAGCTCCGCTTCGTCGAGCGGTTCCCGCGGACGGTGGGGATCGACCAGCTGCGCGGATGCGCGGCGCTGCGGGAGATGGTGGCGCTGCGCAAGGGCAACCGGCTGAGCGTGACGCCGGTGACCAAGGGCGAGTTCGCCGCCGTGCTGCGCCTTGCTGCCGGGAAGTGAGCCCGGCTCGGCGGGGGGCATGGACGTGACCTGCGTTCCGCGACCGCTACCATGTGCCTCGGAGGATCCTCGCATGGGTGCAGGCTTCGCTGGTCTCGGAATCGTCCTGGTCGTCCTCGGCGGCATTGCCTTGGTGCTGGTGGTGGTCGCGCTCTGGGGCGTCGGCGTCTACAACGCGCTGACGCGCGGGCGCATCGGCGCGCAAGGAGCGTTCAGCGGCATCGACGTCGAGCTGAAGCGGCGCCACGACCTGGTGCCCAACCTCGTCAACACCGTCAAGGGCTACGCGGCGCACGAGAAGCAGACGCTCGATGCCGTGATCTCGGCGCGCGCGTCGGCCACGCGGCCGAACCTGTCCATGGAGCAGCGCCTGCAGGCAGAGCAGGGCCTGAGCGGCGCGCTCGGCCGGCTGATGGCCGTGGCCGAGGCGTACCCGGACCTCAAGGCCAACCAGAACTTCCTGCAGCTGCAGGGCGAGCTCTCGCAGATCGAGAACCGGATCGCGGGCGCGCGCGGCGGCTACAACGGCGCGGCCGAGGGCTACAACGCGATGGCGCGGCAGTTCCCGGCGCTGCTCGTGGCGCGCCTCTTCGGCTTCCAGGACATGCCTTTCTTCCAGGTCGACGACCCCGCGCAGCGCAACGCTCCCGTGGTGCAGTTCTGACCCGGATGGCGCGCGAACGCATCGTCTCCGCCGCGGAGCAGGCCGCCGACGCCGAGCAGGCGACGGGCGCGCTGCGCCCCGCGCGCATCGACGAGTACGTCGGCCAGCGCGACCTGATCGAGCGGGTGCGCATCGCCATCGAGGCCGCGCGCGGGCGCGGCGAGCCGATGGAGCATGTCCTGCTCCACGGTCCGCCGGGGCTCGGCAAGACGACGCTTGCGCACGTGATCGCCGCCGAGATGGGGACGCGCGCGTACGTCACCAGCGGCCCCGCGCTGACGAAGGCCGCTGACCTGATCGGCACGCTGACCTAGATGGAGGCGAACGACGTCCTCTTCATCGACGAGATCCACCGGCTCCCGACCGCGGTCGAGGAGTACATCTACCCGGCGATGGAGGACTTCCGCATCGACTTCACCGTCGACAGCGGGATGCACTCGAAGGTCGTGACCATCGGCCTGCGGCCGTTCACGATGATCGGCGCGACCACGCGCGCGGGGCTGCTCACGCAGGCGCTGCGCACGCGCTTCGGGCTGGTGCACAACCTGGGCTTCTACCCCGTGGACGACGTGGTGAGCATCCTCTCGCGTGCGGCCCGGCTGCTGCGCATGGACGGCGTGCCTGCGCCGACGCTCCGCGCCATCGCCGAGCGCAGCCGCGGCACCCCGCGCGTGGCGCTGCGCCTGCTGCGGCGCGTGCGCGACTTCGCGGCGGTCCGCGCGGGCGGGCGCCTGGACTCGCGCACCGTGGACGACGCCCTCGCCCTGGAGGGCGTGGATGCGCTCGGCCTCGACGAGCTCGACCGCCGCTACCTGCGGGCGCTCGCGGCCACGTACGGCGGCGGCCCCGCGGGGCTCGAGGCGATCGCCGCGAGCCTCGGCGAGGATGCCCTGACGCTCGAGGACGTGGTCGAGCCGTACCTGCTCCAGGTCGGGTTCCTCGCGCGCACAAGGCAGGGGCGCCGCCTCACCGACGCCGCGTTCCGCCACGTGGGCGTGGAGCCGCCGCCGCGCGCCGCGGAGCTGTACGGCTGACGCCCGGCGCGGTCAGCGGTCGATGGCCTGGGTGTTGAAGAGCTGCGGCCCGGTGGCTCCGCCGATCCGGATGTTGAGGCCGCCGAAGTACTGGTCCTGCACGGCGTCGTAGCCGAAGGTGCCGAAGAGCGTGAAGTCGGGCATCTCGCGCTGGATGTTCAGCGTGAACAGCCGGAAGTCGTTCTCCTTGAGGTCGTAGGTCGGCACGAAGGACATGCTGTACGACTTGGAGATGCGGTAGTTGACGCCGCCGGCGAGCAGCGCGTCGGAGAGGTAGATGTTCTCCGGCGCGAAGTTGTTGATGCCGCGGTACTCGATGAAGGTGCTGACATCGGGGTTGTGCTGCATGCTCGCGCCGATCGAGCCGCGCGCGGCGTTGGCAAGTCCGAACGCGCCGCTGCCGAAGTCGGGCAGGCTGTCCTGCAGCAGGTAGGTGAGCGTGCCGCGGAAGGTGAGCGTGTTGCTCGCGGCCAGCTGGAACGACGCGTAGGCGTTGCGCCCCCACTGGCTGAGCTCGGGCCGCCACGCGAAGTACTGCGGGAAGGGGCTCTGCCGGTACTGCGCGCCGCTCTCGAAGTTGCGCGCGAGGTCGTCGCCGCTCTCGTTCCAGACGAGCCCTGCGTCGAGCACCAGCCAGTCGACCGACTGCCAGTTGCCCGGCCCGCCGCGCATGGTCTGCAGTCGCTGCTTGACGCCGGCCTGCACCGCGGCGCCGCCGGTCGCGCCCTCGATCTCCTGGTCGTAGATGGCGTAGGAGAGGTTCTCCGCGGTGTTCCAGCCGGCCCACGTGTTCATGTAGGGCGTGACCACGTGGCGCAGGCGGTGCAGGTCGAGCGCGCGCACGTCCACCGAGTCGAACTTGCTCACGAACTCCGCGCTGGAGCGGAACCCGCCCGCGAGGATGGCTCGGAAGCTGTCCGCGCTCTGGCTGTAGGTCTGCAGGGTGTCGTCGCCGACCACGTAGCCCATGACGTTGGCGGACGTGAAGGGCGTGACCTTCCAGCCCTGCCCGCCGAACGTGGAGCTCAGCTCCTGCCGCGTGTACAGGCGTGAGAGGGTGCCCTGCCCGTAGCCCTGTGCGCCGTACAGCTCGCCGATCGTCGTGTTCTGGTTGAAGGCCTGGCCCGGCGCATAGTCCTGGCCGAGCAGGTTGTAGGTGTTGTTCTGCACGCCGGTGCCTGCGGTCGATCCACGGCCAAGCTCGATGGACATCAGGTTTGCGCTGTACTCCTGCTGCCACGCGATGGAGTCGCCGAACAGCGTGTCGCCCCAGCGCTTGTAGGCGAACTCGGGGTACTTGCGCACCTGGTAGGGGCGCGACGCCAGCTGCGAGGAGCTGGTGATCACGTCGTTGGTGGGCGCGCTGAAGAGGAGGCTGACCTCGGACCGGTCGCCCGAGTCGGCCAGGTAGGCGCTGCTCTCGCGCTGGAAGTCCGTGGCGAACTCGCGCTGGCGCCATGTCTGCATGAATGCCTCGTCGGTGACGTACGAGCCCTGCAGGTCGAGCTTGGCGGTGTCGGAGAACGCGAAGCGGCGGTTGCCGCTGAAGGTGCCGCGGAACTGGTCCGGGGCCGTGTACTCGCCGCCCGCCGAGGTCTGCTCCAGGTTCTGGAAGTCGTAGATCGCCAGCAGGTCCAGGTTGGCGCCGTACAGCCGCCCGCGGAGCCCGCCGCCGACGCCCCAGTTGGTGAAGGCCACCTGCGTGAGGTCGAGGTTGCTCTCCGGCGGCGGCGCGATGCCGAGCAGCGAGAACAGCTTCCAGCGCGTGTTGATCTGCGCGCCGGTGCGGTCGTTGTAGTTGGCGGTCACGCCGCTGATGGGCGGCATTATGTCGCCGTCGGCCTCGAACGCAGGCAGCCAGAAGAAAGGCAGCGACCCGGCGTTGAAGGTGACGTCCCGGGCGCTGAGCCGGGTGAGCCCGCCCTCGTCGCCGCCGTCGACCTCGGTGATGACCGCGCGGCCCGCGCCGACGGAGAGGTGCGGCTCGAAGAACTCGCTCATCGACACCTTGGCCTCGTTGGCCTCGAACTGCCTCTCCGAGTACTGGCGCAGCTCCTTGGCGCGCGCCACCAGCGTGACGCCCTTGCGGTCCTGGGTGCGCAGTACGCCGTCCACCATGCTGGCGCGGTTGGAGGCGAAGTCGTAGTACGCGCGCCGCGCGCGCACCACGTAGCGGAAGTCGGTGGCGTACACCTCGCCCTCGAGGTAGATGCCGAGCACGCCGTCCGCCTGCGTCTCGGTGCCGCCGGTCTTGAGGGACTCGAGCGTTCCCTTGCGGAGGAACACCACGCCGCGGTCCGCGCGCAGCTGCAGCGCGCGCGTCGAGCCGTCGAAGCGCGGCAGCACGTCGATGGCGGCGCCGCCGGTCAGCGTCACGGTGTCGCTCGCGGAGTCGGCCTCGATGCTCTCGGCCGCGAACGCCACCGTGCTGTCGGGGGCGACGATGGGCCGGGCGGTGGAGCGGTCGATCTCCGCGCCGGGCATCGCGGGTGCGTCGGGCACGACCGGGAGCGCGGGGAGCGATGCCGACGCACCCTGGCCCGCGGTGGACGCCTCGAGCGCGGCGGCCACGCTGCGGTCGACGGGAGCCATGCCACCCACCTCGAGCGGCGGGGGCGGCGGGGGCGGCGGCGGTCGCAGCACCTCCGGCAGGATCCGCAGCGCGGGCGGCCTGGCGGCGAGCTCGGACAGGTATGCGGCCATGCGCTGGTCGGCGCGCACGATGTCGTCGTTGCGGGGCGGCGCCTGCGGGTCAACCACGACCGCCGAGAGCGAGGTCTCGCCGTAGGTCGAGGCCGTCACGAACAGGTTGGAGCCGCCGGCACCGAGGCCCGCGGCCTTGGTCGGCTCGATGGTCTCGGGGAACCACGCGGCAAGCTGCGTGACCAGCCCCTTCTCGGTGGGGATCCGCTCGATCCAGAGCACGGCCCGGTCGGCGGTGAACTCGTACGCGCCGATCTGCACCTGCACGCGGTCGCGCAGGTAGACGCGCTGCGTGCTGTCGAGCTTCCAGAAGCTGGCGTTCACCGCCTTCAGCACGAGCGGCCATGTGCCGGGCTCCGTGGGGATCACGAAGCCGCCGAGGCGGTCCCCCGTGACCGGGCCACGCGAGACCTGCGCCGCCGACTCCGCCGCGGCCAGCCCGAGCGCCGCGGCCACCGCCCCGAGGGCGGCGAGCGTTCGTGCGGATCGGCGCGGGCGCGGCATCGGCGGGAAGGCTACTTGCGCGGCCCGCGGGCGGGGCGCACGGCGGCGTCAGCGCCAGCCGATGGGCCGGCCGCTGAGGCCGTTGACTTCCTTGAGCACCGTCATCGCCACCAGTCCGGCCACCGCGAGCACGGCCATGGCCAGGGCCTCGACGCGCAGGCCCGCGGCCATCAGCCAGGCAGCCGCGTAGACCGCCTGCCACATGGCCCCGTAGCGGCGCAGCTTCTCGCCGCCGACGGGACCGGGGCTGCCCGCGACCTTCGTCCGCACCACCAGCAGGAACCCGATCAGCGCCAGCACCGGCCACAGCAGCCCGACCGGCCCGGCGGCGATCAGCTCGTCGCCGCGCGCCACCTGCGGCCAGAACCCGCCGGCCGACCCCTGCGCGACGATGGCCCCGCCGCCGAGGAGGAGCGTGGACCAGAAGAGCCACGCCGCCACCAGCGACAGGATGCGGCGCGTGCCGAAGAAGGGACGCTTGTCCTCGAAGCGGTGCACGCTCGCGGCGATGGCCACGGCGTGCGACATCGACCACCACACCGGCACCGTGAAGGACAGCGACCAGTTGGGGATGAACATGTTGGCCGCATGCGCCACGCCGATGGTGGCGATGCCGAGGGCCGGGATGTGCTTGGCCACCGCGTCGTAGAACATCACCGCGGCGGCGACGCCCACCGTCAGGACGAGCGCCGCCTCGCCGAGGACGCTGGCCGCCACCACCGCGGCCATGAGCGCACCGAAGGAGAGGAGCGCGGCGCTCGAGGCGCGGATGCGGCCCGCCGCGAGCGGGCGGTCCGGGCTGAAGCGGCGGTCGTGCCGGACATCGAGCAGGTCGTTGAGGCTCGCGGCGAAGGCGAAGAGCCCGATCGCCACCACGGCGGTGCTCGCCAGCGCCTTCCACAGCGGCATGTGGTAGACGGGCAGGTGCACGTAGCGCGGGTCGGCGCGCGTGAGGAGCGTCACCAGCCACAGCTCGCAGACCGCGCCGAACGCAAGCGAGAGCCGCGTCAGCTGGAACGCGTCGAGGATGCGCTCGGCGACGGGACGCACGGGAGGATCGTATCGGGGCGCTGCTACGATCCGCCGTCCCGCGAATGCGCTCCGTCCCCACCATCACCGTCGATGCACGCGGCCTCCGCGTGGCGCTGGTCTCCAGCGGCTACCACTCCGATGTCACGGGCGCGCTCGAGCGCGGGGCGCGAGAGGCGTTCGCGGCCGCGGGCGGCGAGCCGGCGGCGCTGCGGACCGTCGCCGCGGCGGGTGCGTTCGAGCTGCCGCTCCTGGTGGACGCGGCGCTGGCGCGCACGGACATCGATGCCGCGGTGGCGATCGGCTGCATCGTGCGCGGCGAGACCGCGCACGACCGTCACCTCGGGCTCTCGGTGACGCAGGAGCTCCTGCGGATCTCCGTGGCGCGCGGCAAGCCGGTGGGGCTGGCGGTGCTCACCGTCGAGAGCCTCGGGCAGGCACGCGAACGCGCGGGCGGCAATGTCGGCAACAAGGGCGAGGACGCCATGCGCGCCGCGCTGGCCACGGCACGCACGCACCGGGAGCTGTGCCGATGAGCGGCCCGGTACGGCTGCCGGAGGGCGCCTCGACGCTCGCGGTGCGCCGCTGCGCGCTGCAGGCGCTCTACCAGCTCGATGCCGCGCAGAGCGACGACGCCACCCTCGTGGGCACGCTCTCCGAGGATGCCGCCGCCGACGGTGCCCCGGGCAGGGACATCGACCGGGGCATGGCGCTGGCGGCGCTCGCGTGGGAGTTCCGCCATGACGCCGACCGCGAGCTCTCCGGCCTGGCGCGCGACTGGCCGCCGCACCGGCAGCCGCTGGTCGACCGGAACCTCCTCCGCCTGGGCTGGTACGAGCTCCGCCACACCGCCGAGCCGCCCCGCAAGGTGGTCAGCGACGCGGTGGAGCTGGCCAAGGAGTTCGGCACCGCCGACAGCGGCAAGTTCGTCAACGGCGTGCTCGACAAGGTCATGAACGGGCCGGTCGCGGACCGCCCGGAGGCTGCGGGCGCGTGATCTTCCGGGCGGCCGTCGATGCCATCCGGCGCGGCCTGCGCAAGACGGCCGAGGCGATCGGGGCGGGCTTCCGCTCGGTGCTGCACGGCCGCACCCTCAGCGAGGAGCTGATCGACGAGGTCGAGCGCAGGCTCGTCTCCGCCGACGTCGGCGTGCGCGCGGCGCGCGAGATCTCCGCGGAGCTGCGGGCCGAGTTCCGCTCCGGCCGCGTTCCGCGCGGCGAGGATGCGGTCGAGTTCCTGAAGTCGCGGCTCAAGGACCGCCTCGGGGGCGCGCGCGGCATCGCGACCGCGCCGGGCAGGCCGACGGTGGTGCTCGTGGTCGGGATCAACGGCGCCGGCAAGACCACCAGCGTCGCCAAGATCGCCAAGAGCCTGCGCGACGAGGGGCGCACGGTGCTGCTCGCCGCGGCCGACACGTTCCGCGCGGGCGCGGTGGCGCAGCTCGAGACGTGGTCGCGCCGGCTCGGCGTGGACATCGTCAAGGGCGCGCAGGGCGCCGACCCCGCGGCCGTGGCGTTCGATGCGGCTGACGCGGCCATCGCGCGCGGCGTCGACGTGCTGCTCGTGGACACGGCGGGGCGCCTGCACACGCAGGAGAACCTGATGCGCCAGCTCACCAAGATCCGGAACGTGCTCGCGAAGAAGATCCCGGGTGCGCCGCACGAGACGCTGCTCGTGCTCGATGCCACGAGCGGGCAGACGGCGGTGGCGCAGGCGCAGGCGTTCAAGGCCGCCTGCGACGTCACGGGCATCTTCCTGGCGAAGCTCGACGGCACGGCCAAGGGCGGCATCGTGGTGGCCATCCGCGACGCGGTGGACGTTCCCGTGAAGCTGGTCGGCGTGGGCGAGACCCCGGAGGACGTGCAGCCGTTCGAGCCGGGGCCCTTCGTCGAGGCCATGTTCGCCGAGTGACCGCCCGGGCTAGACTTGGCACATGGTCCAGCGCGGCTTCACGCTCGTCGAGTTGATGGTGACCGTCGCGGTCATCGGCATCCTCATGGGGGTGCTGGTGCCTGCCATGGGCGCCATCCAGCGAGAGAGCCGCAACACCGGCTGCCTGAGCAACCTGCGCCAGGACTTCGTTGCCATCGACGCGTACCGCCAGCAGAACGGCGGCCGCCTGCCGATGTGCGAGTTCCTGCCGGTCGTCACGGACGACGGGATCGATGGCGGGCTGCCCAAGTTCCTCGCGGGCTTCATGCCCGAGGACTCGTCCTCGTGGATCTGCCCCGCCGACCAGGACGACGAGTCGACCGCCACCGGCACGAGCTACGTGTACCTGCCCGGCCTGCTGCGCTACGCGCCGGCGGTCCAGGCCGACGTGGTGACGCTCCTCCTCTCGATGGGCCCGTCGATGGACCCGGTGCAGGTCGAGCGCATGCGCACCGACACCGAGGCGCGGGCCATGACCGCCTTCTGGGACGGCGAGGGCGCGAAGTACCCGCTTCTTGCCGACAGCCAGGACAGGCACCGTCGCGTGGGGAGCGAGCGCAACGGCGTGTTCGCCGACGGCAGCGCCAAGATGGCCGACGCCCCCGAGGAACCCGCGCAGGGCGGAGGAACGCCATGACCCTCAACGTGGACCTCGGGGACCTCTGGAACGACCACCGCGACCGCATCCTGCGCGCCGCCGCCGCCATGGCCGTGGCCGCGCTCCTCGTCTCCGTGGGATGGTGGTGGTTCGCGGTGCGCTGGCGGCCCCCGCCGTCGATCTTCGATTCGCCCGTTGACAATGTCCTCGGCTACTTCACCACGCCGGACTTCAACCGGCTCTCGGTCGAGGAACGCGTCAAGTACGTGCAGGAGTTCGTGTCGCGGTTCCGCGGCATGAACCAGCAGGACAGCGTGATGGCGGCCGCGTTCCTCGCCGGCGTCACGGGCAAGGTCCGCGAGCAGCTCACGCAGAACGTCCGGATCCTGGCCAAGGACATCCTCGCGCAGGGAGCGGAGAAGTTCGTCAACCTGCCGGATGCCGACCGCGGGGCGTTCATCGACAAGTGGGTGGCCGACTGGTTCCGCCTCGCGGAGACGACCGCCACCGGCAAGGAGTCCTCGCGCACCGACGCGGAGATCGTCGAGGGCGCGCGCGCGGAGGCCCGCCGCGGCGAGGAGCGCCAGCGCGAGCGCATGAAGGGCCGCCAGCTCACCGACCGCGGCGCAGACCGGTTCCTCGGGTTCTGGCAGTCCGAGGTGGAGCCGGCGTCGAACCCGCGCGAGCAGGCGCAGATCTCGCGCTTCATGGACGCGGTCCGAACGCGGATGATCACCGGCCAGTGAGCGTGGGCCGCACCGCGCCGACTCCCGAGCCGCTGCCCGTGCTGCGCGAGGCTGGGCGCATCGTCGACTGCATGCGCGGCCGCGGCGCGATGGTGCTGACGGCCGCCACGGGAAGCGGGAAGACCACCCAGGTGCCGCAGATCCTCGACCGTGCCGGCGCGGTGCGCGGGGAGATCGTTGTGCTCGAGCCGCGGAGGCTGGCCGCGCGCATGACCGCGCGCCGCGTCGCCGAGGAGATGGGCGTCGCGCTCGGCGAGGACGTCGGCTTCCAGACGCGCTTCGAGCGCGCCGTGGGTCCCCGCACGCGGATCCGGTTCGTGACCGAGGGCGTCTTCCTGCGGCAGGCGCAGCGCGACCCGGGGCTTGCGGGCATCGGCTGCGTGCTGCTCGACGAGTTCCACGAGCGCAGCGTGCTGGCGGACCTGGCGCTGGGCGTGGTGCGGCGTGCACGCGAGCGCCGCGACGGCCTGCTGGTGGCCGCGATGAGCGCGACCATGGATGCGGCGCAGGCGGCCGCGTACCTCGGCGCCGACGTGGTCACCGCCGAGGGTCGCGCGTACCCCGTGTCGGTGCGGTACGAGCCCACGCCGGCGGGCGAGCCCGTCTGGGACTCCGCCGCGCGCGCGGTGCGCAGGCTGCTCGAGGAGGGCCACGAGGGCGATGCGCTCGTCTTCATGCCGGGCGCGTTCGAGATCGACCGCACCGTCGACGCCGTCCGCGCGGCCCTGCGCGGGCTGCCGGGCGGCGACGCCGTGGACGCGGTGCCGCTCCACGGCTCGATGCCGCCGGACCGGCAGGACCAGGCCGTGGCGCCGCCGGCGCGCGGGCGGCGGAAGGTGATCGTGGCGACGAACGTCGCCGAGACGTCGATCACCATCCCCGGCGTGCGCATGGTGGTTGACTCCGGGCTGGCGCGGGTGTTCCGCGTGGATCCCCGGCGCGGCCTCAACGTGCTCCGGACCGAGCCCGTGAGCCGCGCGAGCGCCGACCAGCGCGCGGGCCGTGCGGGCCGCACGGCGCCGGGCACGTGCGTGCGGCTCTGGTCCGAGCGCGAGCACGCGATGCGCGCGGCCGCGGAGGCGCCCGAGGTGCGCCGCGTGGACATCGCCGAGTCGATGCTCATGGTGCTGTCGATGGGCCTCGGGCCGTTCGAGCGCTTCCCGTGGCTCGACCCGCCCGATGCCGAGGCCGTGGAGCGCGCGCGCGCCACGCTTGCGGCGATCGGCGCGATCGATGGCTCCGGCGCACTGACGCCGCTCGGGCGGCGCGTGGCGCGCATCCCTGCGCACCCCCGTCTCGGCCGGGTTCTGCTGGAGGCCGCCGGCCTCGGCGTGCTCGAGCGCGCCGCGCGCTGGTGCGCGGTGGCGAGCGACCGCGACGTGGTGCAGTCGGGCGGTGCCTCGCAGCTCATCCGGCTGACGCCGGACGGCGAGCCGCCGAGCGACGTGGGCGCGCGCGAGGAACTGCTCCGCCGCGTGGAGGCAGGGGGCTTCCGGGGCGCGCGCCACGAGGGCGTCGAGGCATCGATCGCGGCCTGCCGCGAGGCGGCGTCCACCGCCCGCGACCTGGTGCGTGCGGCGCAGGGCGGCGACGGCGCTGGCGACGCCGACGGCGCCACGGAGTTCGAGGGCGACTCCTTCGCGCGCGTCTCGCGCGCCATGCTCGCGGGCTTCGGCGACCACGTGGGCTGGCGGATGGACGCGCAGCGGCCGCACTGCGCCATGCCCGGGCGGCGCAAGGTGAGCATCGATCCCGCGAGCATCCAGCGCGGCGCGGGCTTCGTGCTTGGGCTCGAGGTGCGCGAGGGCGGGCGCGGCGACAGCCTGCACCAGTCGCTCGGCATGGTGACGCCGCTCGAGGTGGCGTGGGTCGAGCACGCCATGCCCGCGCGATTCGCCACGCGCACCGAGGTTCGCTTCGACGAGCGCCTCGGCGCGCCGGCGGAGTTCGAGGAGCGCGCGTTCGACGGCATCGTGTTCGAGCAGGTGGTCCGCCCGCTCCGCGGGCGCGAGGCGCGCGAGGCCGCGCACGAGGAGCTGGCCGCGCGCATCGCCTCCGGCGACCTGCGCCCCGCGTCGTGGGACGAGGGCGTCGAGCAGTGGATCGCGCGCGTGCGCTGCGTCGCCGCATGGTTCCCCGACCGCGGGCTCATCCACTACGACGCCGACGACCTCGGCGTGCTGGCGGCGGAGATCGCCCAGGGCTGCGCGCGCGCATCGGACCTCGATGCGCGCCCCGTCCTCGACATCCTGCGCAACGCGCTCTCGTGGGACGAGCAGCAGTTCGTCGAGCGCATGGCGCCGTCCGGCATCGCGCTCCCGAAGGGCTGGCGCATGAAGCTCGAGTATGCCGAGGGCAAGCCGCCGCGCGGCCGCGCGAAGATCCAGGACTTCTACGACTTCGCGGGGCATCCGAGCGTCGCGGGAGGGCGGGTGCGCGTGGTGCTGGAGCTCCTCGGCCCCAACTTCCGTCCCGTTCAGGTCACCGAGGACCTCCCCGGGTTCTGGGAGCGCCTGTACCCCGAGGTGAAGAAGGAACTGAAGCGGCGCTATCCGCGCCACGAGTGGCGGTGACGTAAGTCGTTCGCGGGCAGGCGCTTGCATGCCTGATTTCGCCTTCTTTGAGGCATTTCGATACACTGCCGGGGCTATGCCAAAGGTGACCCCAGCCGGTGCCGCGCGCGCCGGATCGAAGACCGTGGCCAAGGCCTCCCCCGCCAAGTCGAAGACCGCTTCCAAGCCCGCGGCGAAGGCCCCGGCAGCGAAGTCCGCGCCCTCCAAGCCGCAGCAATCCAAGCCCGCGCCGGCGAAGGCCGCTTCCCCCGCGCCGGCGAAGGCCGCTTCCCCCGCGACGCGCCAGGCCATGCCCCCCGCCAAGCCCGGCGCCGTCCGGCCGGCGGCGTCCGCGGCCGCGCGTGCCGCCACGGTGACCGAGCCCAAGCCCGCGGTCCACGAGGTGCCCAAGGCGTCGGAGATCACCACGCTGGCCGTCGCGGCGCGCTACCTGTCGTCGCGCCCGGACCTCGAGCGGCAGCGGTCGCTGAGGTACTCGGAGCAGGTCTTCAAGCTCGACCGCATGCGCAAGCTCATGGACCTCCTGGGCAACCCGCAGGACCGCGTGAAGACCGTGCACGTGGCCGGCACCAACGGCAAGGGCAGCACGGTCTCCATGATCGCGTCCATGCTGCGCAGCTCGGGCTACGCCGTGGGCGTCTACACCAGCCCGCACCTGATCGACCTGCGCGAGCGCGTGCAGATCGACGGCAACCCGATCGGCAAGTCGGACTTCGTCGACACCGTCCGTGACGTGGCCAAGGCGGCCGAGAGGCTCGGCGAGCAGCCGACCTTCTTCGAGCTGACGACCGCCGTCGCGTTCGTGCACTTCGAGCGCCAGGCGGTCGACATCGCGGTCATCGAGGTCGGTCTCGGCGGCCGCCTCGATGCCACCAACGTCATCACGCCGCTCGTGAGCGTCGTCACGGCGATCGACATCGACCACGCCAAGCTGCTCGGCGCCACCAAGGCGCTGATCGCCCGCGAGAAGGCGGGCATCTTCAAGAAGGGCGTCCCGGCGCTCTTCTTCGAGCAGGATGCCGAGATCGACGCGGTGATGCGCGAGTGCGCGCAGGCCGCTGGCGCCGAGCTGCGCATCGTCAACAAGGACATCGAGTTCTCGAGCCGCTTCTGCGTGACGCCCGACCTCGGCCCGCATACGCGAGTGTGCATGTACACCCGGTCGAGCCGCCTCGAGCACGTGCCCGTGCCGCTTCCCGGCGAGCACCAGGCGATCAACTGCGGGCTCGCGCTCGCGGCGGTGGATGCGCTGAAGGCGTTCGGCTTCGAGCTGCCCGAGGACAAGCTCACTGCCGGCCTCGCCGCCACCAAGGTGCCCGGCCGCATGGAGCTGGTCTCGCACCGCCCGCGCATCCTCTGCGACGGCGCGCACAACCCCGCCGCCATGAACGCGCTCATGCGCTGCGTCGGCGCGCACGTGCCCTACGACAGCATGGTGTGCGTCTTCGGCTGCTGCTCGGACAAGGACGTCGCCGAGATGATCGACAAGGTCAACCTCGGCGCGGACAAGGTCATCTTCACGCGCTCCGCCAACACCCCGCGCGCCACCAGCCCCGAGGACCTGCAGAAGCTCTTCCAGGAGCGCTCCGGCAAGATGAGCCAGATCGCCCGCAGCGTGCCCGAGGCCATCGAGATGGCCATCCGGGGGGTCAGCCGCGAGGACCTGATCTGCGTGACGGGCAGCTTCTACGTGGTGGGCGAGGCCCTCAAGTACCTGCAGGAACGGAAGTGAGCCGGCCTGCGCGGCCCTGAAATGCACCGGGCCGGGCGACGCTCATCGCGCCGCCCGGCCCGTCTTTCGGAGCTTGGTTTCCTCAGCGGCGTCGCCGACGCGCCGCGGTGAGCCCTGCCAGGGCGGCCAGGCTCGCGGGCCCAGGCACCGCCGAGGCGGAGAAGTCGAGGACGAAGGAGTCGCCGGGGTTCGCCACGGAGATCCCCGACAGGTCAATCGTGACCACGTTCGCGAGGCGGCTCAGGTCCTCATTGGCGAGGCCCGAAACGCCAGGGTCGGCCGAGGCGACCGAGAACGAGTCGATGTTGAAGCTCGGCGCGAACGTCACCTGCATCGAGACGCCCGGCGAGAAGGAGATCGTGGAGGCGCCCTGGAAGTCGAACGTGAACTTGATCGACGCAGCCCGTACGTCCATCGCGAAGGCGCTGTAGCCGCCGCCGGCGAAGCCTCCCGCGTAGTAGAACTCGGTGAGCAGCGAACTGATCAGGAACGAGTTCTGGGCGAGCGATCCGCCGGAGTCGGAGAGCTGCGCGGACGCCTGGCTTCCGATGACGCTGACGAGTCCCGCATCGGCGGAACCGGCGACTGCGCAGGCGAGCACGGCAGCGACCCCGAGGGTCGCCCCGGCGCTGGCGGGCGCCGAAGGGAGAATGCGTGGCATGGGAAACCTTCGTTGAACGAACCGAGGGAGGGAAACGGCCGGGGAGACACACACCCGACTCGGGCCCGACGATGCCGCGGATCCCGCGGGCGGCAAGTCGGCGCGTTGCAAGAGGCCGTGATTGCGCGGTTATGAGATGTCTGCGGGTCGTTCTCGGTCGCGGCGACGGTGCCCGCGCCATTCGCAAAAGTTGACGGCCCGCGCGGCGAATGTTGGGAAGGGCGCCGCGCGGGCCGTGCTGATGCGGGATGTGCGGCGCCCCGGGCGCCGCGGAGATTCAGCGGTTCCGGATCCGGCTTAGCAGCGCCGTTGCGCTGGCCATGCCGAGCAGGGCGGAGGGCCCCGGGACAACCGTGGAGAAGCTCAGCGTGAAGGTGCCGCCCGGTGCCCCGAAGGTCACGTTCGAGGCGTTGACCGTGATGACGTTGTCGGCGACGGACAGGTCGCCCTGCGCCAGGTTGGACACGCCCGTCGTCGATGCGATCGAGACGCCGGCAAGCGTCACCGTCGGCGAGAGCGTGAGCCGGAACTGGTTGCCCGACGGGAAGTACGTGGCAGCAAGGCCGGCGAAGTCGGCGGTGAAGGTCACCGACGTGGCGCGGACGTCCACCGCGAACGCTGCCCACGAGCCGTTGCCGTAGTCGCGCGAGTAGTAGTACTCCGGCAGCAGGCTGCTGACGATGAAGGTGCGGCTGTCGACGGGCGTGCCCGAGGACGTCCAGCTGAAGGTGGCGGGCTGGCCCACGACGGCGGCGGCTGCGCCGGTGGAGGCAGCGGCGACGGATGCGACGCCGGCTGCGGCGATGCGGTATGAGATGCTCACTTTTCCACTCCCGAAACAGTCAAGCAGGCATGAAGGTGGTCCGTCCGAACGCCGTCCGGACCGAGGGGCAGGCAGGAATGCCGGCAGTGCGGTGGCAGCCGCACCGCCGGCGCGCGCTCATCCGCGGCGGCGTCGCGAGGGGATCGCCGCGAACGCGGACAGGATCACCAGGGCCGACGGGCCGGGGATGGCGGAGGTCGTGAAGTTGATGGTGAAGGACGCGCCGGGTGCGCTGGCGGTGATCAGTGAAGTGTCGAGCAGCAGCGTCCGCGTGCCGGAGCCGGAGACGTCCTCGAGCGCCAGCCCGGTGATGTCGTTTGACGCACCGAGTGAGAAGGAGTCGAACTGCATGGACTCCGGGATGGTCAGGGCGATGCGGGTGTTGTCGACGAAGGAGATGCTGCTCACCGAAGCAAAGTCCATCGTGATCGTCAACGACGCCGACTTGACGTCGGCGGAGAAAGCCCCGAAGCTGGCACCCGAGAAGAAAGTAGTCGAGTAATAGAACTCCGGCAGGAGGCCACTGACGACGAAGGACTGGTCCTGGAACGTCTCGCCAGTCGTCACGTTGTAGAAGCGAAGCGAAGAGTTTGTTCCCACGAGGCCGGCATCCGAAACGGACACCAGGCTTGCCGCGGCGAAGGCAGTCGCCACGACGAATCGATAGTTCGATTCCATTTTCCACTCCAATATTTGCAGGCTATGAGGGGTGGATCGGCCAACAGCTGGGCGATCCGCAACCATCATGGCCCGGGAACCGGCCCAGGCAAGCCAATTCCGCGCTTTTTCCTTGCGACCCCCCGGAGGAGGGGAAGGGGCGTGGTCAGAGCACCACGTTGACCATCCGTCCGGGGACCACGATCACCTTGCGGGGCGCCTTGCCGCCGAGGTGCGGGACCACCTGGACGTGGGCCAGGGCAATGGCCTCGACCTCGGCCGGGGAGGCCTTGGCCGGCACCAGGATGCGCGCGCGCACCTTGCCCTGCACCTGCACCGGGATCTCCACCTCGCTGTCGGTGAGCATGGCGGGGTCGAAGGCGGGCCATGGCTCGTCGATCAGCCCGCGCGCCAGCCCGAGCCGCGCGGCCATCTCGTCGGCCGCGTGCGGGGCGAATGGCCAGAGGATCCGCGCGAAGCGCAGCAGCTGGTCGCGCGTCATGCCGCCCTTCGCGGGATCAGCGAGGTCGGTCGGGCGCGTGGCCGCGTTCACCAGCTCGATCATCGCCGCGATGGCCGTGTTGAAGCTGAGGCGCTCGATGTCCTCGCCCACCTTGGCGATGGTGCGGTGCAGCAGCTTCTCGACCGTCGGGTCCGCCTCAGCGGCGAGCAGCGGCTCACCGGTGCGCTCGTCGACGGCCAGCCGCCACGCGCGCTGCAGGAAACGGAACACGCCCACGATGTCGCGGGTGTTCCATGGCTTCGACGCCTCGAGCGGGCCCATGTACATCTCGTAGAGCCGGAAGGTGTCGGCGCCGTACTCGGCGATCACGTCGTCGGGGTTCACGACGTTCCGCAGGCTCTTGGACATCTTGGCCACGATCTGCGTGACCTTCTCGCCGGTCTTGGTCTCGACGAACGTGCCCTCGCCGCGCTCCTCGACCTCGTCGACGGGCACCAGGCTCCGGTCGGCGCGCTGGAACGCGTGGCTCGTGATCAGGCCCTGGTGGAACAGCTTGCCCATCGGCTCGGGCGTGCTGACGTGCCCGAGGTCGAACAGCACCTTGTGCCAGAACCGCGCGTACAGCAGGTGCAGCACCGCGTGCTCGCTGCCGCCCACGTAGAGGTCCACGCCGCCCGCATGGCAGGTGGCCGGGTCGTACGAGGTGGGCGCCGGCAGGCCCGCCGCCGACCTCTTCCGCGACAGCATCCAGTACCGCTCCGCCGCCGGGTCGACGAACGCGCCGCTTGTTCTCGGCGAGCAGTAGCGCAGGTAGTACCAGCAGCTGCCGGCCCAGCCGGGCATCGTGTTGGTCTCGCGCGTCACCGGCGTGCCGGGCGCGAGGATCGCCGGGTCCACGCCCGCGGCGCCGGCGGTCGTGTGCACCCACTCGCGCGCCTTGGCGAGCGGCGGCTGCGGCGTGTCGCTCTCGACCGGGTTGTAGTCGGCGAGCGGCGGCAGCCGCACGGGAAGCGCGCCGCCGCCGACCGGGTAGTGGTTTCCTTCCGCGTCGAACACCACCGGGAACGGCTCGCCCCAGTACCGCTGCCGGCTGAAGAGCCAGTCGCGCAGGCGGTAGTTGACGCGCAGCGCTCCGATGCCGCGCGCCTCCAGCCACGCAATCACCGCGCGCTTGGCGTCGGCGGTGGCAAGCCCATCGATCGACAGCCCGGACGCCGCGCTCGAGCTGTTGACCGCTCTCCCCTCGCCGCCGGTGGCCGCCTCGCCCGTCCACGCGGTGCCGGCCACGTCGACCACCTGCACCACGGGCAGCGCGAACTCGCGCGCGAACTCGAAGTCGCGCTCGTCATGCGCCGGCACCGCCATGATGGCACCGGTGCCGTAGCCCATGAGCACGTAGTCGGCGGTCCACACCGGGATCCGCGCGCCCGTGGCGGGATTCACGGCGAGCAGGCCCGTGGCCACGCCGGTCTTCTTCTTGGATTCCTGGCGATCGACGTCGGAGCGGTTGCGCGCCCACGCCACGTACTCGGCGAGCGCCGCGTTCCCGCCGCGCCCGGCCGCGCGCTGCACCAGCGGGTGCTCCGGCGCCACCACCATGTACGTGGCGCCGAACAGCGTGTCCGGGCGCGTCGTGAAGACCGTGAGCGGCTCGGCCTCGCCCTCGACCGCGAAGCGGATCTCCGCGCCTTCGCTGCGGCCGATCCACTCGGTCTGCATCGTGCGCGTCGACTCCGGCCAGTCCACCAGCGCGAGGTCCGCGAGCAGCCGGTCGGCGTAGGCGGTGATGCGGAACATCCACTGCTTCAGCGGCATCCGCACCACGGGGTGGCCGCCGCGCTCGCTCCGCCCGTCGATCACCTCCTCGTTGGCGAGCACGGTGCCGAGCTTCGGGCACCAGTTCACGGTCTGCTCGCCGAGGTACGCCAGCCGGAACCCGTCGAGGTGCGCCTGGCGCTCGCGCCGGCTGCACGCGCTCCAGCGCCGGCGTTCGCCGCCGGCCACCTCGACCTCGCGGTCCTCGCGTGCGAGCGCGGCCTCGAGCTCGGCGATCGGCCGCGCCGCGCCGGCCCTGGGGTCGAACCAGCTGCCGTATGCCAGCAGCCAGATCCACTGCGTCCACCGGTAGTAGTCGGGGTCGATGGTCGCGAACTCGCGCGACCAGTCGTACATGAACCCGAAGCGCTTCAGCTGCCGCCGGAAGTTGTCGATCGCCTTGGTCGTGGTGACCTCGGGGTGCACGCCGGTCTGGATGGCGTACTGCTCCGCGGGAAGGCCGAACGCGTCCCAGCCCATCGGGTGCAGGACGTTGAAGCCCTTCATCCGCTTGTAGCGGCAGACGATGTCGGTGGCCGTGTAGCCCTCGGGGTGGCCCACGTGCAGGCCGGCGCCCGACGGGTACGGGAACATGTCGAGGCAGTAGAACTTGGGCTTCGACGCGTCGAACCCGGGCTCCCCGGGGTTCGGCTGGCGGAACCCGCGCCCCGCGGCCTGCTCGGACTCGAGCCGCGCCTGCCAGCGTTCCTCGATGGCGTTGGCGAACGGCGCGGTGTAGCGGAACGGGTGCTCGTTCGGCTCGGTCATGGGGGTCGAAGCGTACTTCAGGCGCTGCGATTGCCCCTACGATGCGTTCGATGTCAGCGCCCGACGAAGAGCCCTCCGAGCCCGCATCGCCGGGCGAGGGCCAGCAGCCCGCGGGCGATGCCGCGAACTCCGTGCCCGACGACGAGTCCGCCTGGGAGCTCCCCGAGATGGTGCCCAGCTCGTGGGTGGCGTTCTGGCCGCACGCGGACGCGCCGTCGCGCGAGGAAGTCGGTCGCGCGGTGGCCAGCTGGGTGGGGCGCGAGCTCGAGGCCGAGGCCGGCGAGCCCGAGGAGGGCTCGGATGCGCTCTGGACGCTCGTGGTGCGCGTGCCGGGCGTCACCACGCCCGTGGCCCTGTGGGCTGAGGCGGCCATCCCCGCCGACCCCGGCCAGCTTCCCGATTCCGCGATGGCGCGCTGCAAGTGGGTGGTCGGCATGCAGGCGCTCCTCGAGCCCGGCGAGCCGCACGAGGAGTACTTCCACCTCGTGGCGATGCTCTTCGGCGCGCTGCCCGAGCTGGTGGGGCTGCTCGACGTGTCCAATTCCCGGCGATGGACGCGCGCGGAGATCGAGGAGCAGTTCCTCGCGCAGGACGCGGTGCCGAACGACGAGTTCCTGTGGACCATCACCGCGGTGGCGACGTCGGAGGACGAGGATGCGCCGATGCTCCTCTTCACCACGGGGCTCGACCGCTGCGGGCTGCCGGAGCTTGAGCTGCTGGAGCTGCCTGCGCGCCATTCGCAGGCGGGCGCGATCCTCATGAACCACGTTGCGAGCCTGCTGCTCGAGGCGCCGCCGCCGGCGCCGCGCACGCCCATCGAGGTGGGGCCCGGGCTTTCCGTGGCGCTGGTGCCGTGGCAGGACTGCTCCCGCTTCGTGCCCGAGGGCCAGCCGGGCTCGGTGGCCTTCCGCGAGGAAGCCGCGCGCCACGGCGACGGCGCGCTCTCCGGCGTGCGCGCGGTCGTGTGCGGCCCCGAGCCGCGCGGGCAGTACCGCCATGTCTGGGCGTGGCCGCGCGACATCATCGGGCGCATGGAGGATGGCCGCGCCGTGCTCTACGCGAGCGAGCACGCCGCGGCCGCCACCGAGCGCCGCGCGCAGCGCGCGTGGCCGAAGTTCGCGACCGCCTACGCCAGCCTGCGCCGCGCCGACGACGAGGCGACGCGCGCGCTGGCGGACACCGCGTTCAACGTGCAGGCCCCCGTGGGCGGCGTGGATGCCGAGGACCGCCGCGAGCAGGGCTGGTTCGTGGTCAGGCGGTTCGACCACGACGTGGTGGAGGGCGCGCTCTCCGAGGAACCCGTCACGCGCGAAGACCTGCACGCGGGCGACGTGGTTCGCATCGAGCGCAAGGACGTCACCGACTGGCGCGTGATCCTCCCGGACGACACGTTCGGGCCCGACCGCGGCGATGCGCTGCTCGCGGCCGTCGACCGGCTGCGGGGGCTCGCGTGAGCGCGGGCGACGGCGAGGCCCGCGCGCGTGCCGTGGACGGCGGCGACATGCCCGTGGCGTTCGAGGCCCGCAACGAGTTCGAGGCCGAGTGCGCGCGCAGCGTGCTCGAGGACTCGGGCATCCGCAGCGTGGTGCTCCCCGCCGGGCAGGCGATCTTCGGGTTCCCGCTGCGAGCCGGTGGCCGCACGGTCCCGGGGCGCGTGCTGCCCGACGACCTGAGCCGCGCGCGCCAGGTGCTGGCCGAGGCGCGCTGGACCGGGCGCAGCGTCGACTGGGACCAGGTGGACGTGGGCGAGGTGCCGCCCGAGGTGGCACGCGTGCTTGCGCGCTCGCGGACCGAGGCATGGATCCGCCGCGCGCACGGGGCGCTGGCGTGGCTGGTGCTCGCGCTCGTGGCCGCGGGCCTCGTGGTGTCTGCGGTGCGTCTGGTCAGGGGCTAGCCCGAGGAGGATGATCGATGTCCTGGATCGCGAGGATCGTTGCGTGCGCTCTTGCGCTGTCCGCGCCCGCGGGGTGCGCCTACCGGCTTGACGGCAAGGTGGTCGACGGGTTCGGCAGCGCAACCGTCGGCCGCACCGACGACGCGGACGCGCGCCGCGGCGGGATCGGCGGCGCCACCGTCGAACTGGTGCGGGACGCGGGCACCATGAACCGCTCGGTGGCCGCGCGCGCCACCAGCGGCTCGGACGGGCGCTTCACGCTCGACGTCGAGGGCTTCGGCGCCGGCTGGATGGAGGAACGCTGGCAGGTGCGCGTCCGCCGCAACGGCTGCGAGAACGTGGAGAGCGAGCTGTCGCTGCCCTCGTCCACCTCCGGGCGCCTGCTGATCGTCACCATGGCGCGCGGCAGGAGCGCCCCGTTCCGCGATCCGGACACGGCGGGCAGCCTCATCGACGAGGCTCGCCAGTACGAGCGCTCGCCCACGGGCGACCGCCCCTGAGCGCCGGGCCATGCGGCGGCGCTACCACATCCACCCGCCCGGACTGCTCTACCTGTTGCTGGTGGTGCTGGTCGGGCTTGCCGCCGCCAACCGCCCGAGCAACCTGCTGATCTGGGTGTTCGCCGCGATGCTCGCAGGCGTGCTGCTCTCGGGCATCCTCAGCGGGCAGCCGCTCATGAACCTCCGCGCGCAGCGCATCATGCCGCGCACGGCACGCGTCGGCGAGCCGGTGATCGTCCGCTACGCCATCTCCAACGGGTCATCGGCGTGGCCGCTCTTCGCGCTCTTCGTGCGCGAGGCCGCGGCGGTGCGCGGCTCGCGCGCGTTCGCGCAGCACGTCGGGCCGGGCGAGGAGGTCGTGGCCGAGACGGCGCTCTGGCCGGAGCGCCGCGGGCCGCTGCGCCTGTCGCGCTTCCGCGTCGAGACGGTGTTCCCGTTCGGGCTGGTGATGAAGAGCGTGCGCTTCGACGAGCCCGCGGAGTGCCTCGTGCTGCCGAGGATCGAGCGCCTCCGGCCCGGAGTGCTGGCATCGCTCGCGGGCGGGTCGGTGCCGGGGCCGTCCACCAGCACGCGCCCGGGCGCCGGGAGCGATTTCCTGGGGATCCGCGAGTACCGGCCCGGCGACTCGCTGCGGCACGTGGCCTGGCGGCGCAGCGCCTCGACCGGGACGCTCGCGGTGATCGAGCGTTCGGTCGACGCGCCCCCGCGCATCCGCGTGGCCGTCGACCTGCGCCGCCCCACGTCGCAGCTGCGCGCGGATGCGGATGCCCGCGCGCCACGCGACCTCGAGGAGGATGCCATCGTGCTCGCGGCGAGCCTGCTCGCGGCCGCGCAGCGCGACGGCTACGAGACGCGCCTCTGCGTGCTCGGCCTGCCGTCGCCCTCCATGCCGATGCGGCGCGGCCACTGGCACCTGCAGAAGGAGCTCGCGGTGCTGGCCTCGCTCGACCTCGACGCGGCGCGCGACGCGGGCGCATCGCTCCCCGAGGACCGGGAGCGTGCGGCGACGTTCGTGGTCCACGTGGACCGCGCCGACCTGCGCGTGGCCGGGCCCGACGCGGTGCACCTCGGCGCGGGCCAGCTGCCGGCGCTCGCCGGCGGTGCCGCGGGAGGTGCGGCATGAACGCGCAGCTCCTCTTCCGGCGCGCCGCCATGGCGCTGGTGCTCGTCTCCGTCGCCGCGTTCTCGGCGAGCGAGCGCAACGGCTGGATCCTGGTGGTCGGCGGCCTGCTCGCGGTGGCCGCGGGCTCGTTCACCCACGGCCCGCGCGGCCGGGCCCTGCCTCCGTGGGTGGTGCGGCTCGGCGTGATCGCCGCCATCGGCTGGGGGGCGGCGCAGTTCGCCCAGCGCCCCAGCCCCGAGGAGGCGCCGCGCGTGGTCGGCGGCGTGGTGCTTGCCGCCATGCTCCTCAAGCTGTGGGACCGCAAGCAGCCGTCGGACTGGCGGCAGGTGATCGCGCTGTCGATCGTGCTCGTCGTGGCCAGCGCGCTGGTGTCCGGCGACTTCCTGGTGGGCGTGCTGGTGATCGGCTACGCCATGGCGCTGGTGGCAACGACCATGCTCTACCAGCTGCACGCGGGCGCGGAGCGCGCCGCGGAGGACCGCAGTAAGGTGGCATTGCGGCCGGGAGCGCTCCCGCCGATGGAGGCTCCGCACGGCGCCTCGCCCGTGCGCCACCTGCGCCGCCTCTCCGTGGTCGCCATGGCGCTCGGCGTGGCGCTGAGCGCGCTGGTGTTCCTGCTGTTCCCGCGTGACTCGGCGCTCGGCGGCGGCCAGCAGTCGGCCCGCACCAGCGGCTTCCGCGCGGACATCTCGCTCTGGCGCTCGGGGCGCATCTCGCTGTCCTCGCGCGTTGCGATGACCGTGCAGCTCCTTGACCCGCGCGGGGCCGCCGGCGAGCTGACGCTCCCGCTGCGCATGCGCGGCGCGGTGCTGGAGCAGTACTTCCCGGGCGCGGCGCAGTGGCGCGGCGACCCGTCGCGGTCGGGCGACCGGCTCTACCAGGGAGACGGCACGGGCGCGTTCCAGTGGTTCGCCACCGAGGCACGCAACGAGCGCAGCAACGTCTGGACGCAGGTGGTCGAGATGCGCTCGCTCGCGAGCGACCGGGTCTTCTCGGCGTGGATGCCGCTGGCCATCGCCTGCGACGAGTCGCGCTCGTTCGTGATCGACTCGCGCACCGCCGAGCTCTCCGAGGCCGCCTCGGGCATCGTCGGCAAGCCGCGCTCCTACAGCATCCGAATGCAGGCCTACCCTTCGCCGCGCATCGCCAAGGCCGTGGTCGGCGCCGCGATGCCCGAGCCGGAGGTGGACTTCCCGGTGCCCGAGGTGCGCACGATCGCGGAGCGGATCGTGGCCGAGCACCCCGATGCCGAGATCCCCACCGCCGAGGACATCGCCCGCGAGCCCGAGCAGCGCTGGATCCGCAACCGCCGGCTCGCCAACCTCTTCACCGAGCACCTCTCCGGCGAGCGCTTCCGGTACTCCACGGACCTCTCCGAGTTCCGGCGCCGCGGGGGCGAGGACCCGATCGTCCTGTTCCTCGACCGCTACCGCTTCGGCCACTGCGAGTACTTCGCGTCGGCGCTGGTGGCGCTGTGCCGGTCGATGGGGGCGGAGGCCCGCGTGGTCACCGGCTACATGACCACCGAGTACGACAGCGTGACCGACCGCTACGTCTTCCGCGAGTCCGGCGCGCACGCATGGGCCGAGGTGCGCACGGGCGAGTGGCAGTGGGGCACCTTCGATCCCTCGCCGATGGACGAGCTGCTGGCCATCCAGCGTGCCAACCGCACGTGGATGGACAGCTTCCGCTGGATCCTCGACCCGGTGGAGTTCATGTGGAACAGCAGGTTCGCGTCCTTCGACAGCCGGTCGCAGGCCGAGCTCGGCGACCGCGTCGCGACGGGCGCCAAGTCCGCGTCGGCGTGGTTCACCGAGCGCGCCGGCGAGCTCGTCGAGCGCGCCAACCGGTGGTTCCTGCTCGGGCCCGCGGGAGCGCTCTGGCTCGCGCTCGTCGGCGTGACCGCGCTCATCGCCGTGGCCGCCGCATGGGTGGTGGCGCGCCGTGCGCGGCGCGCATCCGACGAGCTCGGCGCCCGCGGCCAGGGGCTGGCAGCGCGCCTTGCGCTGGGCCGCGACGCGCGCTTCTACCTCGATGCGCTCGATGCCCTCGCGCGCGCGGGCATGGCCAAGCCCGCCGGGCGCACGCCGGGGCTCCATGCCGATGCGCTGCGCGCGTCCCACCCCGAGGCGGGAGAGGCGTTCGCCGACGTCGTCCGCCGCTTCTACGCGGTGCGGTACGCGGGAATCGTCCCCTCGCGCGCCGACCGCGCCGATGCCGATGCCGCGGTGTCGCGCCTGCGGGCCGCGCTGGCGCGCGGCTACACTTCGACCTGAGGAACGCAATGCCCGCAGCACGATCGCGCACCAACGAATGGAGACGCAGCCTCGAGGAGCTCTGCCAGAAGGGCGGGGCGCTGGAGGTGGCCATCGCGCGCGACGACGCGCGCGGGCACGACCTGGTGTGGCGGCTCCGGATCCTCGACGTGCGCGACGCGGGCATCGTGGTGGAGAATCCCGGCGCGTTCGGCAAGGTGATGCCGCTGCACGCGGGCACCCGGCTCATGGCGTTCATCGTCATCGGCCAGAACCGCTGGGAGTTCCGCACGTCGGTGCTCGAGGAGATCCTCCCCGGCAAGTACGCCGAGGGCCGCAACGGCGCCGCGCGCCTTGCCATGCCCGACCATGTCGAGCGCTGCCTGCGCCGCCACGCCCGCTACGACGTGGGACCGCTGGCCCTGCCGCCGGTGGACCTCTGGCCGTTGCTGGACCCGAAGAGCGTGGTCGCCGCCGAGCGCGCCAACGAGCTCGCCTTCGCCGCGCTGGTTGAGGGCAAGGTGCACGAGCGCGGCGAGGAGGACTCGCTCCTCCCGAACGTCGGCCCGAAGGTGACGGCCTTCCTCGCGAACGTCGGCGGCGGCGGCGCGGGCGTCGTGGTCGAGCCCGCGCAGGCAGGCGCACTCTCGCACCATCGGCTGTTCTGGGTGCGCATCGACCTCGGCGAAGGGTGCCCGGTGCCGATCGTCACCTCCGCCAAGCTCGTGCACACGCACATCGACAGCTCGCAGCGCACCTACGCTGGCCTGAGCTTCGACTTCGCGTTCAACCCCGCGCACCAGAAGACGGTCGCCTCGCAGGTGGAGCGCTCGATCAGGACGCTCGAGCGGCGCCAGCAGCTCTGAGCGCGTGCGCGGTGCGCACGAGCACCGCGGCCTTGTGCAGGCTCTCCTCGTACTCCGCGCGCGGCTGGCTGTCGGCCACGATCCCGCAGCCCGCGGAGTAGCGCAGCGTGCCCGGCGCCCCCCGGTCGCCGCGCAGCAGCGTGATGGTGCGGATGGCCACGTTCAGCGAGATGCGGCCCGGCGAGATCAGGCCCACGGCACCGCAGTACGCGCCGCGGGCGCACGGCTCGAGCCCCTCGATCACCTGCATGGCGCGGACCTTCGGCGCGCCCGTCACCGACCCCGGCGGGAATGACGCCCGGAGCAGGTCGACCGCGGACGTGCCCGGCCGGAGGCGTGCGGCCACCTCGGCCACGCAGTGATGCACGGTCTCGTGGCTCTCGACGGCACGCTTCGTGCGTACCTCCACGCCGCCGGGCACGGCGACGCGCCCGAGGTCGTTGCGCACGAGGTCGACGATCATGTGGAGTTCCGCCGCGTCCTTGTCGCTTGCCAGCAGCGCTGCCGGGTCCTCGTGCGCGGCGCGCGTTCCCTTGATGGGCCGCGAGACGGCGGTGCCGGCGGCGCGGTCGACCTCGAGGTAGAGCTCGGGGCTCATGCTCACCAGCGCGCGCGGGCCATCCTCGAGGTAGGCGCCGTAGCGTGGGCGCGCCGCGCGCATCGCCGCATGGAGCACGGCACGCGGCGACCCGTGCCAGCGCGCGGAGAACCGCTGCGCGACGTTGGCCTGGAAGATGTCGCCCGCGAGCACGTAGTCGACCGCCCGCGAGACCATGCGCTCGAACTCCGCGCGCCCGATGTCCGGCTCCAGCCCCTCGATGCAGGCGCCCGCGCGCGGGTCCCCCCGGGCGATGCCTGCCGCACACTCCGCGAGGAGCTCCTCGCCGCTCCCCGCGAACGTCCAATCACCCGTCGCATGGTCGTGCTCCGCGCGGTCGTCGCAGCGCGCGAGCGTCACCAGCGGCCATCCGTCCGGCGGCACGCGCCCGGCGGGCAGCGCGCGCGGCTCGAACGCGCCGCCGAGCTCGTACGCGAGCGACACGGCCCACGTGCCGCCGTCGCGCGATGCCTCCTCGAGCGCGTCGAGCGCCTCGCGATGCGTCCATGCGCTCACTGTTCGCGACGGCGCCGACAGCATGCTCCACCGTCCCCAGCGCTCCTGCGGGTCGCCGGTGAGGAGCGCCGCGAGCGGCATCCCGTCAGGCCATGCCTCGAGGGCTTCCTGAGGCGATGGTTTCCGGCCGTGGTGCTGCATGCGCTGGTGCCGCGGCAACGCACGGCAGCCGAATCGTAGGGTGATGCGCTACGATGGTCGATCCACGGTTTCCCCGCGGATTCACGCAATTCCCCGGTCGGTGCGGCCGCGTTGGCCCACCCTCCGGAGCTCACGCAGACTCTCCACACATGGCCAAGCACGGCAAGAAGAGCGGTTCGAAGTCCTCCGGCGGCAAGGGTTCCGCCGCCCCCCGGCAGATGGTCTACTCGTTCGGCCGCCGCACCGACGGTGATGCCACGCAGAAGGCGCTCCTCGGCGGCAAGGGCGCCAACCTCGCCGCGATGGCGCGCATGGGGCTGCCGGTCCCGCCGGGCTTCACCGTCACCACCGAGGTCTGCACCTGGTATTACGACAACGGCCGCAAGTTCCCCGACAAGCTGCACAAGCAGGTGAAGGACGGGCTGCGCCGCATGGAGAAGGAGGTCGGCAAGCGGTTCGGCGACCGCAAGGACCCGCTGCTCGTCTCGGTGCGCTCGGGCGCCCGCGACTCGATGCCGGGCATGATGGACACCATCCTCAACCTCGGCCTCAATGACGTCACGGTCGAGGCCCTGAAGAAGGCCACCTCCAACGGCCGCTTCGCGTGGGACTGCTACCGCCGCTTCGTGCAGATGTACGGCGACGTGGTGATGGGCGTGCAGAAGAAGCACGAGAACGACCACGAGCCGTTCGAGGAGGTGATGGACGGCCTGAAGCGCGAGACGGGCGTGACGGAGGACACGCAGCTCCCCGAGGAGCAGCTGCGCGAGCTGGTCAAGCGCTACAAGGACCTGGTGAAGCGCTGGACGGGCAAGCAGTTCCCGGATGACCCGATGAAGCAGCTCGAGGGCGCCGTTGCCGCGGTGTTCGGCAGCTGGAACAACGACCGCGCCATCGTCTACCGCAACAAGTACAAGATCCCGCACGAGTGGGGCACCGCCGTCAACGTGCAGGCGATGGTGTACGGCAACATGGGCGACGACTGCGCCACCGGCGTGGCCTTCACCCGCGACCCCGCCAACGGCGAGAACGTCTTCTACGGCGAGTACCTGGTGAACGCGCAGGGCGAGGACGTGGTCGCCGGCGTGCGCACGCCGCTGCCGGTCGCGCAGATGGAGAAGGACAAGACCCTGTCCAAGAGCTTCAGGCAGCTCGACAAGGTGCGCAAGACGCTGGAGAAGCGCTTCGGCGACGTGCAGGACTTCGAGTTCACCATCGAGCGCAAGAAGCTCTGGATGCTGCAGACGCGCAACGGCAAGCGCACCGCGCTGGCCTACGTGCGCATCGCGCACGACATGGTGGAGGAGGGGCTGATGAGCCCCGAGCATGCCATGCGGAGCGCCGACCCGGAGGCGATGAACCAGCTGCTGCAGCCGGTGTTCGACCGCGGCGCGTACGAGTCCGCGCGCAAGGCGGGCCGCGTGATGACCAAGGGCCTGCCCGCCGGCCCGGGCGCCGCGTGCGGCGAGATCGCCTTCAGCGCGAGCAAGGCCGAGGAGCTCGCCCGCAAGGGCAAGAACGTGGTGCTGGTCCGCATCGAGACCAGCCCGGAGGACCTGCGCGGCATGATCGCCGCGGACGGAATCCTCACCACCCGCGGCGGCGTGTCGAGCCACGCGGCGCTGGTGGCCCGGCAGATGGGCAAGGTGTGCGTGGCGGGCGCCGGCGAGATCGCCGTCGACTACCACGCGGGCACCATGACCTGCGCGGGCCGAACCCTGCGCGAGGGCGACTTCCTCTCCATCAACGGCACCACCGGCGAGGTGATCGAGGGCCGCCTCGACACCGCCGACAGCGAGCTGAAGCAGGTGCTGGTGGCCGGCACCATGAAGCCGAAGGAGAGCCGCGTCTACCGCGACTTCGAGTTCGTCATGGGCCTCGCCGACCGGTTCCGCCGGCTGGGCGTGCGCACCAACGCCGACACCCCGGAGCAGGTGCGCCAGGCCGTGGCCTTCGGCGCCGAGGGCATCGGCCTCTGCCGCACCGAGCACATGTTCTTCGAGGGCGACCGCATCGACGCGATGCGCGAGATGATCCTCGCCCGCGACACCGACGGCCGCAAGCGCGCGCTGGCGAAGCTCCTGCCGTACCAGCGCTCGGACTTCGACGGCATCTTCCGCGCGCTCGAGGGACGCCCGGCGTGCATCCGCCTGCTCGACCCGCCGCTGCACGAGTTCCTGCCGCACACCAAGGAGCAGCAGGCCGACCTCGGCCGCAAGCTCCGCGTGCCCGCGGAGGAGATCGAGCGCCGCGTGCACGAGCTGCACGAGTTCAACCCGATGCTCGGGTTCCGCGGCTGCCGCCTCGGCGTGATCTTCCCGGAGATCACCGAGATGCAGGTCCGCGCCATCTTCGAGGCCGCCGCGGCCTGCGAGAAGTCCGGCGTCCGCACCAAGCCCGAGGTGATGGTGCCGCTCGTCGGCTTCCGCCGCGAGCTCGACCTGCAGGCCGAGCTTGTGCACCGCGTGGCCAAGGAAGTGATGGACGAGACCGGCCAGCGCTTCGAGTACCAGGTCGGCACCATGATCGAGCTGCCGCGCGCGGCGCTCGCCGCCGACCAGATCGCGGAGACCGCGCAGTTCTTCAGCTTCGGCACCAACGACCTGACGCAGACGGCCCTCGGCATGAGCCGTGACGACTCGGGCAGCTTCCTGCCGCGGTACCAGGAGCTGGAGATCTCCAAGGACAACCCGTTCGCGTCGATCGACGTGGGCGGCGTGGGACAGCTCGTCGACATGGCATGCCGGCGCGGTCGCGCGACGCGCCCCGACATCAAGCTCGGCATCTGCGGCGAGCACGGCGGCGACCCGTCCAGCATCCGGTTCTTCGAGAAGGCGGGACTGGCCTACGTCAGCTGCTCGCCGTTCCGCGTGCCGGTGGCGCGCCTCGCCGCGGCCAAGGCCGCGGTGGAACTCGGTACCAGCCCCAAGTCCCGGAAGGGCAAGGGCGGCAAGAAGCCAAAGCCCGCCAAGAAGGGCAAGGGCGGAAGGCGCAAGTGACCGCCCGCGCCCGAGCCTCGAGCGTCGCCGCAGCGGCCGTGACCGGATGCCTGGTCGCGGCCGCTGCGTGCTCTGGTCCCGCCAGGGGCCCCGCGCCCGTGGCCGTGGCGCTGCACCCGCCGCTTGCCTATCGCGCCCCGTACGCCGCGACGCCGCCGGCGCTCGGTGGATCGCTCGATGCCGGCGCATGGGCCGCAGCGCCGTGGACCGAGGACTTCGTCGACATCGAGGGCAGCCGCCGGCCGCGGCCCGCCTACCGCACGCGCGCCAAGATGCTGTGGGACGACGCGTTCCTCTACGTCGGCGCCGAGCTGCAGGAGCCGCACGTCTGGTCGACGCTCGCCAGGCACGACGAGATCGTCTTCCACGACAACGACTTCGAGGTGTTCCTCGACCCCGACGGCGACGGCCGCGAGTACTACGAGGTCGAGATCAACGCCCGCGGCACGGTGTTCGACCTCTTCCTGCACCGCAGCTACCGCAACGGCGCGCCCGCGATCCACGAGTGGGACGTCGCGGGCGGGTTCGGGCGCACGGTGTACTTCGACGGCACGCCCGACGACGCACGCGACGTCGACCGCGGCTGGACCGTGATGCTCGCCATCCCGTGGCGCGCCTTCGTGCCCCCGCGCGACGCGCGCATCGACGCGCTTCCCGAGGGCCAGCGCGACTTCGGCGACCGCGCGCGCAACGGCGCGGCGCCGCGCGCGGGCGATGCCTGGCGCATCAACTTCTCGCGCGTGCAGTGGCGCCACAACCACGAGGAACTGGCCGCCGACGGCAGCCGCACCGGCCGCACGCTGCAGGGGCCCGAGCCCTACGCGAAGCGCGCCGGGCTTCCCGAGGACAACTGGGTCTGGAGCCCGCAGTGGGCCATCGACATGCACCTCCCGCAGTTCTGGGGCCACGTCACCTTCGTGAAGTGACGCACAGGAGCACCGAGCAATGAGCCATCCGCGCCGCCGCGCCACCGACCGCACCCCGGCCACCGTCTCCAACCAGCGCGTGGTCTTCGAGGAACTCGGCGTCGACCGCGACCCGTCCAGCCTCATCCACCAGGAGATGGAGCGGATGCTGGCCGCCGCCGAGATCGTCGGCGTGAAGCACCACCACCAGCTCATCCTGGCCAAGCCGCGCACCGAGGTGGCCGTGAACTTCCCGGTGCTGATGGACGATGGCCGCCACCGGCTCTTCAAGGGCTGGCGCGTGCAGCACAACGGCGCGCTGGGGCCCTTCAAGGGCGGGCTGCGGTTCCACCCGAGCGTCGACCCGGAGTCGCTGCAGGCGCTCGCCATGCTGATGACGCTGAAGTGCAGCCTGCTGCGCCTGCCCTTCGGCGGGGCGTACGGCGGCGTGGCGTGCAGCGCCCGCGAGCTCACCCGCGAGGAGCTGCAGCGCGTGACCCGCCGCTTCGCGTGGGCCATCTCCGAGCACGTCGGTCCCGACCAGGACGTGGTCGGGCCGGGCGTCGGCACGGACCCGCAGGTGATGTCGTGGTTCGCGGACACCTACGCGCAGACCGCGCCGACGAATGCTCGGTCCGACGCGCATCGCGTCGCGAGCGGCAAGCCCGTCGAGGCGGGCGGCATCGTCGGCCGCGACAGCGCCGGCGGCACGGGCCTCGTGGAGGTGCTCCGCGAGATGCTGCCCGACATGGGCATCGACCTCGGGCGCATGTCGTTCACGGTCGCGGGCTTCGGCAACGTCGGCCGCTCGAGCGCCCTGGCCCTGTGCGCGGCCGGCGCGCGGCTCGTGGGCGTGCTCGACCGCAGCGGCGCGGTGGTGAACCCGCGCGGCATCGACCCCGACGACCTCATCGACCACCTCGACGCCGACGATTCCGTGGAGGACTTCCGCCGCGGCGAGTGCGTGACCGCGGGCGACTTCTGGCGGCAGCCCTGCGACCTGCTGGTTCCGGCGGCGCTCGAGCAGATGGTGACCGCGTCGGTCGCGGCCGAGGTGGGTGCGCGTGCCGTGGCGGAGGTGGGCAGCGCACCGGTGACGCCCGATGCGGACGCGGTCTTCCTGCAGCGCGGCATCGAGGTGCTCCCGGGCATCCTGTGCAACGCCGGCGGCGTCACGGTCAGCTACTTCGAGTGGCTCCAGAACCGCTCGGCCACGCAGTGGACCGCCACGCAGGTGCGCGAGTCGCTCGCCGAGGCGATGGTTGCCGCGTCGCGCCGCGTGAAGCTGGCCCGGCACCGCTATGAATGCGACCTGCGCACCGCGGCAGCGTGCGCCGCGCTCGAGCAGATCGCGCGCGTGTACGAGGTGCGCGGCATCTGGCCGTGATGCCGCGGCATCAGCGCGTCGGCATCTCCCGTGCGATCGACTGCGCGAGCATGGCCGCGTCGGCCTGGAGCGTGCGCGGCTCCCACTGGATGCCGAGGCCCGTGCCGTCGGCGTGCCTGGGGATGACGTGGAAGTGCACGTGCATCACCGCCTGGTGCGCGGCCGCGCCGTTGTTCTGCAGGACGTTGTAGTCCGCGCACCCGGTCGCCCGCACCAGCGCCGCCGCCACGCGCCGCAGCGCGATGCCGAGTGCCGCGGCGGACTCCTCGCTCAGCTCGTGCAGCCGCTCGCGCTCCTCCTTGGGAACCACGAGCACGTGTCCCCGCGAGAGCGGGCCGATGTCCAGGAACGCGATGACATGCTCGTCCTCGTACACGCGGTGGCACGGGATCTCGCCTGCGATGATGCGCGTGAAGATGCTCGGCATGGGGGGGTTCTATACCATCCACCCGATGCCTTCCGCGCTCCCGCCCCCCGAGGACCTGGCCGCGCTGACGCCCGAGGCGCTGCTCGCGGCGCTCCTCCCCGGGCGCCAGCTCGAGCAGCTGGTGGAACGCGCGCTCGCCGAGGACCTCGGCGAGGCCGGCGACGTGACCGCGACCGCGATGATCGCCCCCGAGCGCCGGGTTGCCGCGGTGGTGCGTGCGCGCGAGGAGGGGATTGCCTGCGGCCTGGCCGTTGCCGCCGAGGTGCTCCGTCAGTCGGCGCCGGGCGCCCGCATGTCCGCGCACGTCCGGGACGGGGAACGCGTCGCGGCCGGCGGCACCATGCTCTCGGTGGAGGGCCCGCTCCGCGGCGTTCTGGCGGCCGAGCGCACGCTCCTCAACTTCGTCGGCAGGCTCTCCGGCATCGCGACGCTCACCGCCCGCTACGCAGAGGCCATCCGGGGCACCCGCGCGCAGGTCTGCGACACGCGCAAGACAACACCGGGCCTGCGCATGCTCGAGAAGTGGGCGGTGCGCTGCGGCGGCGGCACGAACCACCGCATCGGCCTGTTCGATGCCATGCTGGTGAAGGACAACCATGTCGCGGGCCTCACGCCGCGCGAGATGGCCGCTGCCGTGGCGAGGGCCGCCGAGGGCGCCCGCGCCGCGCAACCGCTTCGGTTCGTCGAGGTGGAGTGCGACTCGCTCGACCAGCTGCAGGCGATCCTCGACCTCCCGCGCGGCACCGTCGACATGGCACTCCTCGACAACATGCCGCCGTCCATGCTCGCCGACGCCGTGCGCATGCGCGACACGGCCGGCGTGCCGATCCTCCTCGAGGCCTCGGGGAGCGTCAGCCTCGCCACGGTCGCCGCGGTCGCGGCCACCGGCGTGGAGCGCATCTCGGTGGGCGCGCTCACCCACTCGGCGCCGTCCCTCGACGTGGGCCTCGACATCGACGCGGCATGAGCGACCGGATGCACCCGCAGCGACCGATCGAGGACTGGCCCGACGCGCTCGAGGCCGCCGCATCCGCGTGCCGGCACGTGCGCCGCGTCCAGCTGCTGCGCGAGACCGCGAGCACGCAGGACCACGCGCGTGCCTCGGGCGCGTCCGCGGGCACCGCGGTGGTCGCGTTCCGCCAGACCGCGGGGCGTGGCCGGCTGGGCCGAGCGTGGGCCGACACCGCGCACGAGGGCATCGCGGTCACCTTCGTCGTGGGCGATCGGCCGCCCGAGTCGCTCGCCATGCGTTCCGCCGTGGCCGCCGCCACCGCCGCGCGCACCTTCGCCGGCGACGCGCCGGGCATCAAGTGGCCGAACGACGTGGTCGCCGGCGGTCGCAAGCTCGCCGGCGTGCTCGTGGAGCGCTCCGAGGGCCGTGCGCTCGTGGGGATCGGGGTGAACGTCCTGCAGCAGTCGTTCCCGGCGGAACTCGCCCCGCACGCCACCAGCCTGGCGCTGCTCGGGGCGGCGTGCGACCGGCTCGACGTGCTCGCTGCGCTGGTGGCCTCGCTCGATGCGGCGCTCGAGGCCACGGACGACGACATCTATCGGACCTATCGCGGCCTCGACCGGATGTGCGGCAATCGCGTGCGATTCCTGACGCCCGACGGCGCAGTGGAAGGCACGGTGCGCGATGTGGACCCGCTTCATGGGCTGCTCGTGGACACGGACGCCGGGCCGCGATTTCTCCCCGCCGCGACCACTTCCGTCGCACCGCCGGCCTCCGTCAGCCGATATGGTGGGCGTGATGGCTCGAACTGACGCCATGGCCCTGACGCTCACGGCTGCCGCCGCCCTCGCAGCGGCAGCGGTGGCGCAGGACCCCGTTCCATCGGGTGAGCCCACGCTGCGCAAGCCGCTGCCGGCGGCGCGCGAGTCCGCCATCCCCACGCAGGTGGACGCTCCCGTGGCGGACCGCAACTCGCTGTCCACCTCGCTCCGCGCGATGCCGGTCGACCTGTCGCCGCACGGGTTCGAGCGCGTCTATGCCGTGCCCGGCCGCGATGACCTCCTGATGCGCTCCAACGGCGCGCTGTACGCGGTGTTCAGCCAGTCCAACTACGCGCGCGACCCGCGCCGCGGGAACCTGCGCGTGGCGATCCCGCCGTCCACGGTCTTCTACATCGGCCGACCGAACTTCGCGGTGATCCGGAGCACCGGCGTCCGCGACGTGAGCCTGGTGCGCGACGACAGCGCGCCAAGCGCCGGCGGCACGCCGCTCGCGTCGGTGCACGGCGTCCGGCGCCTCGACGGGACCCCGGTCGACGGGCGCGCGGGCAAGCCCGGCGCCGCGCGCATCGATGACACCAACGACGGCCGCTTCCGCGCCGTCCACGAGGATGGTCCCGCGCCCGGCAGCGAGCCGCGGCCCGAGGCCACCGCGCCGCGTCCCGCCCCCGCCGGCGCGGCCGCGCCTTCCACGGACACGCGGGCCTCGCGCCCCGGCTTCGGCGACCGCATCGACGAACTCATGCGTCGCGCACGCAAGGCGCCCTGAGCTCGGTGAACGCCTGCATCGCGAAGATCGCCGTCGCCTGCGCGCTCGCCTGCGCGACGCGGCTGCACGCCGACCTCCGCCCGCGGCTCGACGCGGTGCCGTGCGTGCCCGGCGGCATCGCCGCCATCCCGCTCGAGCGCACCGCGGGCGAGCCGTGGCCGGCGCGCATCCCGGTGCGCATCGGCGACCTCCGCTCGTCCGCGCCGCTCATCTGGGTGGGCGCGCGCGCCGACGACGGCGTGCGCTCGTGGACGCGCGCGCCCGAGCAGGTCGACGCGGTGCCGCTCCCGGAGATGCCCGCCTCGCCGGAGCCGGAATCCGTGGGCGAGGTGTTCGCGATGGTCGAGCTGCCCGCGTCGGGCGAGGGCGCCATCGAGGTCGGCGGCCTGCCGGTCACGGCGCGCTGGCTGCCCGTGCCGCGCCGCGTCCGAAGCGATGCGCCCATCCTGTCCATCCCGTCGACCGTCGCCGACGACCGCCCCGACCCCGCATCCTCCGTGGAGCACTGGCGCTGGACGCTGGTGGCGGAGCGCCAGGGCGCGCGCGTCGGCGACCCGCGCGGCGATGCCGCCGATCGCCTGTGGGCCCGGCACGTGGAGAACCTGTGGCTTGCGGGCCTCGAGCGCGTGCGCGGCACCAGCAAGGGCATCCACGCCGAGCTGGTCGAGCTGCTCACCGCGTGCGTCGAGGACCTCGACCATGGCAAGCAGGTCGCCGCATGGGTGGCACGGCCCGGCGAGCTCCGTGCGCTCCTCTCCATCCTCGTGGACGTGGACCGCTCCGATGCCGATGCCGCGCAGGCGGCGCTCACGTGGCTTCGCAACCGCTGGACCTGCACCGCGTGGATCGAGGAGGACGTCGCCGACCGCGTGCTGCTCGCCGTTGCCAACCCGCTCGGCGGCGAGCGCGTGCTGAAGGCCGAGTGGATCGGCTCCGCGGGCCAGTCCGAGACGGCATCGGTCGTCGCCAGGCCGCGACGCGTCACCCGGACCTGGATCGACCGGCCCGCGCTCGCGCCGGGAACGGAGGCCATCGCCATCGACCGCCTCCGCACCGAGGCGCTGGAGCTGGCCGATGGCGCGGCCCGCCTGCGGCTCGGGGTGGGCGCGCGCGAGTACCCGGTCCGTCCGCCGGGACTGGCGTTCGGGACGTTCGTGCCGCCGCTCTCGCTCGCGGATGCCCAGGCCGGCTTCATCGGACCGCCGCCGCAGGCGTGGCGCACGCAGGCCTCGCTGCGGCTGCGGCAGGGCACGTGGGAGCTCTTCATCGAGGCGTTCCGCCCCGCGGGCGCCGGTGGCCTCGCCGCCGACCGCATCACGGTGCGGATCGGCGATCCCTCGTCGCCCGCGCAGTGCTTCGCGGTGGCCGCCGACGGTTCGCTCGAGATGGTCGCGGGGTCCGACGACGGCGTCTCCGCCGGCTTCATGGCGTGGGGCGACCGATGGCGCGCGCGCATCGAGCTGCCGGAGGCATGGCTTCCCTCGTCGATGCCCGGCGCGCGCCCGCTCCTCCTGTCGGTTGAGCGCACGGCTCCCGGTGCCGGCGGCACGCAGAGCGCGGGACTCGCGCGGCCGCCGTGGCTCGGGCGCGCCGCGCCGATCCTGGTCGACCTCGCCGCGTGGGACGAACTGGAGCGCTGACCGCATCGCGCGGGAACCGCGCGCCCCGCACCTATACTCATCCGGATGGAGGCGCCCCAGGAAACGCACGGAACGCAGGCACCGGAGGTGTCGCCGCTCGGCGGTGCCGGTGCCGCCGCCGAACCACCGCGCAAGCCGCGGACCGTGGCGCTCCTCAACCAGAAGGGCGGCGTCGGCAAGACCACGAGCACCGTCAACCTCGGCGCGGCGCTCGCGCGCTACGGCCAGCGCGTGCTCCTCGTCGACCTCGACCCGCAGTCGAACCTCTCGCTCCACTTCGGGGTGGAGTGCGCCCCCGAGCAGCGCACCGTGCGCGACCTGCTGCTCGACCCCGAGTGCCGCGTGCAGGACTGCGTGCAGCGCGCGCGCCCGGGCCTCGATTTCGTCCCCGCCGTCACGGAGCTGGCGCTCGTCGAGGGCGAGCTGGCGCAGCTCGAGGGCATGCAGGCGGTGCTCCGGGACAAGCTGCGCGAGGCCTGGGGCGACTACGACGTGGTGCTCCTCGACTGCCCGCCGAGCCTCGGCGTGCTGAGCGTGAACGCGCTGACCGTCGCCGACGAGGTGTTCGTTCCGATGCAGGCGCACTACCTGCCCCTGCGCGGGCTGGAGAAGCTGCTGCAGACGGTGCACCTGGTCTCGCAGGGCCTGAACCCGTCGATCCGCGTCAGCGGCATCCTCCTCTGCATGCATGACGGCTCGTCGAGCCATGCGCGCGCGGTGATCGGCGAGATCGAGTCGCAGCTCGCGCAGTTCCGCGGCGTCGACGTGCCGTGGTCCGGTGCGGCCGTGCTCGACCCCGCGGTGCGCCGCAACATCAAGCTTGCCGAGGCGCCGTCGTTCGGCAAGACCATCTTCGACTACGCGCCGCAGTGCCCGGGTGCGGACGACTACCGCCGACTCGCGCTCGGCCTCATCGATCGCTGGGGACTGCCGCACGGCGGGTTCGAGGGCATGGAACCGGCCGCGCCTCGTCGTCCGCGGGCCGCGAAGTCGCCGAAGCGCCCGAAGTCCCCGGCCAAGGCGGCGGCGAAGTCCGCCCCGAAGCCACGCCGCGCCGCGCCCGCCAAGGGAGCCGCGTCGACCAAGTCGCATGCGCGCGCGAAGGCGGCTGCATCCGCGGCACGCCCCAAGGCCAAGAAGGTGGGCCGACCGGCTCGTGCCGCCGCCGCACGCGGCCCTGCCGCTCGCGCCGCCGCCAAGTCCGCGAAGCGGCCCGCGGCGGCCCGTGCGCCGCGGGCTCCCGCGCGCGCGGTTCGGCGTGCCGCGCGCACCGGCCGCTCGCTCCGCTCCGGCGGCCTCAGCCTGTGAACGCACCGGTCCCGGCGCCTGCCGGCTCCCCCGTGGAGCGCGCCGCTGCTGCACGCCGTCGCGCGTTCTGGGTTGCGCTCGCGGGCCTCCTCGTCACCACGCACTGGCCGAAGCTGCGCGTGGCGCCCGCGGATGCGCCGATCGACAAGCTGGCGCATGCCGCGGGCTTCGGGTCGCTGACGGCGCTGTGCCTGCTGGCGTTCCCGCGGATTCCGCGTTGGGGCGTGGCTGCGCTGATGCTTGCAGTCGGCGCGGTCGACGAATGGACCCAGGCGATTCCCGTGCTGCGGCGTTCCTGCGACCTCGACGACTGGCTTGCCGATGCCACCGGCATCGTGGCGGCGCTGGCGCTCCATGCCGCGCTCTCGCCCGTCGGCGGCGCGCCCGCGCGGCTCCTCCTTGCGCGGCGCCGTGCGGCATCCGACCTCCTGCTGGCGAAGCCGCTCAACTGGCTGCACCTGATGACGGCGGCGGTCCTCGGTGCGGCGGCCGGCGCGCCCGTTGCCGTGCTGATCGACTCCTGGTTCGTGCGCAAGGGTCCGCAGCCCGTGCAGTACGGGTTCATCGGTGCGCTGCTCGGTGCCGGCGTCGCGGTGCATGCCCTCTGGGAAGCAGGCGTTCGCTCGCGGCTGCGCCGTGCGGAGGCGGAGCGGCCGTGCCTCGGCTGCGGCGCATCCTGCGACGGCGGTGCGGCATGCCCGGCCTGCGGCCGGCCGCGCGACCCGGCGGACTGGGCGTCAATCGCGCCGCTCGACGGGACCGCGGAGCTGCGCGCCTGCCTCCTGCCCATCCTGGTCTCGGTGGCCACGCTCGTCTTCCTGAGCACCGCCTCCATCGCGGTGGTCACCTCCCTGCGCCTGCGCGTCGACGCGGTGATGCGCGCGGACACGTGGTACCGGACGCTCCCCGCCGACGGCAGGATCCTCGTGGACCTCTCCCTGCTTGCGCTGCTCGGCGCGTGGGCTCTGCATCGGTGCCGGTCGCGCATCGCGCGCCTCGTCGACCGCACGGGCGATTCATGCACCGGGTGCGGTTTCGACCTTCGCGCCACCTCGTCGGGCACGCGCATCGGCGGCTGTCCCGAGTGCGGCGGCGGTTTCGTGCGCCTCGATGCGCCGCCTGCGTGAACGCGCCCCGAATACCATTGACGCGATGGCACGGACGGCGATCATCGGAGCGGGCCTCGCGGGGCTCTCGTGCGCGCACTTCCTGCAGGCGGCCGGCCATGACTGGACGCTCCTGGAGGCCTCGGACGGCGTGGGCGGCCGCGTGCGCACGGACGTGGTGGACGGGTTCCGGCTCGACCGCGGATTCCAGGTCTACCTGACCGCGTACCGGGCGGCGGGCGAGCTCCTCGACGACCGTGCGCTCGACTTCCGCAGGTTCACCGCGGGTGCCGAGGTGTTCGACGGCCGCGGCTTCGCGAAGGTGCTCCATCCGGTGCGGCACCCCGTCGCGTCGCTGCGGGCCGCGGCCTCGCGTCCCGCGACATCGCTCGACCTCGCGCGCCTCGCGCCGATGGCGCTCGATGCCATCCGGCGACCGGTGGTCGAGCCCGGCGCGCCCTCGGGCAGCACGCTCGACCTGTTCCGCCGCCTCGACGTCGGGCAGGGAACGGTCGACGGCTTCGTGCGCAGCTTCTTCGGCGGCGTGTTCCTCGACCGCACCCTCGCCACCGACGAGAGCCAGTTCCGGTTCGTGCTCTCCGCGTTCGCCCGCGGCGAGACGGTGGTGCCCGCGCGCGGCATGGGCGAGATCCCCGCGCAGGTCGCGGCCGCGCTCCCGGCCTCGCGCATCCGCCTGCGCACGCCCGTGTCGGCCGTGGTGCGCCGCGGCGGGGTGCACCTCGTGCGCACCGCGCCGGGCACCGACGAGCCCTTCGACGCGGTGGTCCTTGCCTGCGACATGACCGCCGCGCACGCCCTCGATGCGCGCGTGCCGCTGCGACCGTGGTGCGCGACCGCCACCATGCACTGGGCGTGCCCGATCGGCCGGCTTCCCGCACCGCTGCGTCGGCCGATGCTCTTCCTCGACGGCACCGGCGACGGCCCGGTCAACCACGCGGCATGCCTCTCGAGCGTCTCGCCGGAGTACGCGCCCGCGGGCCAGGCGCTGGTGGCGCTCAACCTCGTTGACGTCGACTGGTCGGCGGACGGCATGGCCGGCATCATGGCCCGCACCGTCATGCAGGTGGAGCGCTGGTTCGGGACGGGCGCGATGCGCGGCTGGCGCCTCCTGCGCACCGACCGCATCCTGCGGGCGCTGCCCCGCCAGCACACGCAGGACCTGCATGCGCGCCCGAGCACGCAGCTCGACGATGGCCTCTTCGTGGCCGGCGACCACGTCACCGACGGATCGATCGAGGGCGCGGTGCGCAGCGGGCGCATGGCGGCCGGGGAAGTGCTCGAGTCGCTCAGCCGATGACGGGTGCCGCAGGTGCCGGCGCGTCGCCCGCGGGCGCGGCAGTCGCCTCGGGAGCCGCGCCCTTCCGCTCGACGGTGGTCACCGCGGTCGACATCAGCGGCTGCAGCCCGTTGCGGATGATCTGCACCGTGGCCGTGCGGTCGTCCTTGCCGTAGACCAGCACCGCGGTGGATCCCGTCAGGGTCTGCGACTCGAGCTTCCAGCCCATCCCCTCGAAGCGCGCCATGGTCTCGGACACGCGCACGGCAAGCGCCGGGATTGCGCCCGTGTAGGCGAACTGGCCCGCCACGACGCGCCCGGCCTCCTGCCTGAGGTCCACGGTGTCGCGCGGTGCCATGCCGGGCACCTGCGGCAGGTCGGACTGCAGCACCGTCTCGGGGTCGCTCGAGCAGGCGGCGAGCAGCGCAAGCAGGGCCATGAATGCGGGCACGCGCGTCATCTGTCCGATACAAGGTAACCGCGCCCGCCCGCGCGCGCACGGACGCCCCATGGGACGAGGATTCGAGCGCCACGCCCGCACCTTCACCGTGCTCACCCTCGTGAGCCGCGTGACGGGCCTCGGCCGCGATGCGCTGCTCGCGCGCGCGTTCGGCGCCGGACCGACGCTCGACGCGTTCAACTTCGCGTTCCAGGTGCCGAACCTCTTCCGCCGCCTCTTCGGCGAGGGCGCCCTCACGGCGTCGTTCCTGCCGGTGTACGCCAGGCTCGACCGCGACGACCCGAATGCGGCGCGCGCGTTCGCGGGCGTGATGCTCGCGCTCCTCGGCATCGTGCTGGCTGGCCTCACCATCGTGGGCGAGGTGGCGCTCTTCGCCATCCTGCAGGGCGACCCGCCGGCGGCCCTCGGCCTGCGGCTCCTGATGATCATGCTGCCGTACATGCCGCTCGTGTGCCTGGTGGCCTTCCTCGGCGCCATGCTGCAGACGCACGGCCGCTTCGGCCCGAGCGCGGCAAGCCCCATCATCCTGAACCTCTGCATCATGGCGGCGGCGCTGAAGGGCAGCGCGTGGTGGCCGCGCCTCGGCCTCGCCGATGCGCTGCCCGAGCGAGCGGCGATCGAGTGGGTCGCGTGGAGCGTGATCGCTGCCGGGCTCCTGCAGCTCGCGTGGAACCTCTGGGCGCTGCGCGCGCACCGCGTCCGCGCGCACCTGCGCGTCAAGGGCAACGGAAGGCACGTGCGCGAGGTGGTGCTGAAGGCGCTGCCGATGCTCCTGGGCCTGGGCATCTTCCAGGTGAACACGTTCATCGACGGCCTGGTGGCCAGCTGGCGGTCGATGGTGGGCCCGACGATCCTCGGCATCGAATACCCGCTCGCCGAGGGCAGCATGACCTACCTGAGCTACGGCCAGCGGCTCTACGAGTTCCCGCTGGGCGTGTTCGGGGTGGCCATCGCAACGGCCATCTTCCCGGCGCTTGCGCGCGAGTCGAACGACCCCGCGCGGTTCGTGGACACGCTGCGGCACGGGCTGCGACTGAGCTTCTTCGTCGGTTTCCCCGCGAGCATCGGGCTGGTGCTCGTGCGCGAGCCGCTGGCCGCGGCCATCTTCCAGGGCGGGCGGTTCGACCGCGAGGCGGTGCGCGAGGTCGGCTTCGTGCTGGCCATGTACGCACCCGCCATCTGGGCGTACTCGATGCAGCAGCTCGCCACCCGCGCCTTCTACGCGCTCGGGGACACCGTCACCCCCGTGAAGGTCAGTGCATGGATGGTGCTCCTCAACCTTGCGCTGAACCTCACGCTCATCTGGACGCCGCTCCGCGTCGGCGGCCTCGCGCTCTCGACCGCGGTGTGCGCGGTGATCCAGATCGCCATCATGACCCGCCTGATGCACCGGCGCATGGGCGCCCTTGCCGGCACCGACGTTCCCATCGTCGACCGCGAGACGCGTGCGGCGTTTGCGCGCACCGTGGCCGCCAGCGCGGCGATGGCCGCGGTCACGTGGCCGGTGACGATCGCCTTCCGCGGCGAGGACACCTGGCTCTGGAGCGTGGGCGCGTCGCTGGTCTTCGCGGGCGTCGGCACGGTGACGTTCGTCGCCGCAGCGCGGCTCCTCAGGATGCCCGAGCTCGGCTGGGCGCTGCGCGGGCGCTAGCGGTCAGGGGCACGCGCCCCAGGCGCCGAGCAGCAGCCCGAGGTCGAAGCCGTTCACGATGCCGTCGCCGTTGATGTCGGCGCCCACGGGCTGGCCGTCCGTGCCCCAGGCGCCGAGCAGCAGCCCGAGGTCGAATCCGTTCACCGTGCGGTCGGCGTTCAGGTCGGCGGGGCAGGGTGCGGCCGCGCCGACGAGCACCACGGCCGTGAACGCGGCGCCCGCGGCGATGTCGCTCGCGGGCCCGCTGCCGGCGGGGATGGCGCACTGCCCGAAGTCGTTGAGGCCCCAGGCGCGCACCGAGCCGTCGGCGAGCAGGGCCACGGTGTGCGCGATGCTGCCGGCCACGCGCACGGCCGGTCCCATGCTTGCGGGAACGTTGCACTGGCCGTCGGTGTTCAGCCCCCAGCAGCGGACGCCGCCGTCGGCAAGCAGCGCGATGGTGTGCGAACCGCCCGCCACGATCGACGCGATGGTGCCGAGGCCGACCGGTGCCGTGCCCTGGCCGTAGGTGTTGGAGCCCCAGGAACGGAACTGGCCGTCGGTGCGCAGTGCCACGGTGTGGTACCAGCCTGCGGAGACGTCGCTTGCGGGCCCGAGCGTCGCCGGCACGTCGCACTGGGCCACGCTGTTCAGCCCCCAGCAGCGCACCGCGCCCGCCGCGGTGCGCGCGGCCGAGTGCGAGACGCCTGCCGAGACCTGCACCACGCCCGCAAGGTCGGCCGGCACGGAGGACTGGCCGCTGGCATTCGAGCCCCACGCGCGCACGCGGCCGTCGGTGCGCAGCGCAAGCGTGTGCAGCGCGCCTGCGGAGGCCTGCGTCACCGCGCCGAGGTCCGCCGGCACGTCGCCCTGGCCGAAGCGGTTCGAGCCCCAGCAGCGCAACGCGCCCGCGGCATCGACGCTCACGGTGTGGTCCTGCCCGGCGCTCACGCGCACCGCGGCAGGGGCACCGAACGGCGTGCCGCACTGGCTGGCGTCGGAGTTGCCCCACGCGCGCACCGTGCCGTTGGCAAGGAGCGCGACCGTGTGGTTGGCGCCCGCCTGCACGCCGGCAACATTCGCCAGGCCCGCGGGCACGGCAAGCTGGCCCTGCAGCGATGCGCCCCACGCACGGACCGTGCCATCGGCAAGCCGCACCGCGGTGTGCTCGGCGCCGGCGGTCGCCTGCGTGGCCGGCCCCATGCCGGACGGCACGCTGCACTGGCCCGCGGTGTTCTTCCCCCAGCACCGGACGGTGCCGTTGGCGAGCACCGCCACGCTGTGGTCCCCGCCCGCGGCGACTGTTGCCGCGGCACCCATGCCTGCGGGCACGTTGCACTGCGCGGCCGTGTTGAGTCCCCAGCAGCGCACCGTTCCGTCGGCGCGCAGCGCGAGCGAGTGGTCGTAGCCCGCGGCAAGCTGCGTCACCGCGCCGAGGTCGTTGGGCACGGTCACCTGCCCATGCACGTTGCGGCCCCAGCCGCGCACCGCACCGGCCACGGTGCGCGCGAGGACATGGTTGGCTCCGCATGCGACTTCCGCCGCGGTGCCCAGGTCCGCGGGGACGTTGCACTGGCCGTCGGTGTTGGTGCCCCAGCAGCGAACGCCTCCGTCCGTGCGCAGCGCGGCGACATGGCCCGTCCCGGCACGCGCGTCGGCCACGGCACCGAGGTCAGACGGAACCGCGGCCTGCTGCAGCGCGTTCGAGCCCCAGCAGCGGAGCGTGCCGGCGGCATCGATCGCCATGCTGCTGGTCGCGCCGCAGGCGACGCGCACCCACGGCCCCCTGAGGTCGGCGGTGGCGTAGCCCTGCTTGCCGAAGCCCAGCACATCGCCCGGCTGCGCAGCCGCATGGGCCACGGCCGGCAGGCACAGGGCGAGAAGTCCCGGGGCGGCGGTGCGGAGCATCGTCGTCGTCACGGTAACTGGTACGCCATGGCAGGCCCGAAGGGAACCGGGAAGCGCACGGATTTGCGGGTTATTGGGGTCACCCCACCCGCCAGCTCGCCCCATCGCGCTCCACGCGCCTGTACAGCGTGTCGCGCTCGACCGGCACGAACCCCGCCTCGCGGATGGCGCGCTTCAGGTCGGCGACGCTCGTCTCCTGGTGGTTGCCCTCGCCGACGGCCTTGGTGATGTCGTACCAGACCACCGTGCCGTCGATGTCGTCGGCACCGGCCTGCAGCTCGAGCTGCGCCATCGGCAGCGTCTGCATGATCCAGAACGCCTTCACGTGGGGGAAGTTGTCGAGCATCAGCCGCGCCACGGCGAGCGTGCGCAGGTTCTCGAGGCCCGTCGGCCCCGGCAGGTGCTCGAGCTCGCTGGCGTTCGGGAAGAAGGGCAGGGGAATGATCGTCTGGAAGTAGCCGGTCGTCAGCCCCCGCGAGCCCGGCATCGGCAGGCGCTCGTGTGGGTAGCGCGCGGCCGGGCCGGTCAGCACCACGGCGCCGTCCGGCGACACCGGTATGCCCTGCGCCTGCGCCCACGCGGCGAGCGTGTGGTCCTGCTGCGTGCGCAGCAGTTCCATGTGGTGCAGCCGCTCGCTGCGCTCCTCGATGTGGCCGTACAGCATGGTGGCGTTCGAGTTGAGCCCCAGCTCGTGCGCCGCGCGGTGCACGTCGAGCCACTGGTCGCTGCGGATCTTGCCCTTGAACGCCTCGTCGTGGACGCGGTCGTCGAACACCTCGGCCCCGCCCCCGGGCAGGCTGCCGAGCCCGGCCTCCATGAGGTCGCGGAGCACGGCCTTGACGCCCTCGTAGCCGTCACCGCCGCGCTTGGAGATGCGCTGCAGGTGCACGATCTCCACTGCCGTGAACGCCTTGATGTGAAGCTGCGGCGCCTCCTCGCGGATGGCGCGCAGCATGTCGGTGTAGTGGCCGAACGGAAGCCACGGGTGCAGGCCGCCCACCACGTGCATCTCGGTGGCGCCGCTGTCGCGCGCCTTGCGCGCCTCGGCGCGGATGTCGTCCATCGAGTGCTCGTACGCGCCCTCCTGGCCCTTCTTGCGGTGGAAGGCGCAGAACTTGCAGCTGAGCGCGCAGACGTTCGAGTAGTTCAGGTGCCGGTTGATGTTGAAGAACGCCTGGTCGCCGTGCAGGCGCCGGCGCACCAGGTCGGCCATCCGCAGCACGGCGTGGATGTCGCGCGTGGCGAAGAGCGCGGCACCGTCGGCTGCGGTCAGGCGCTCGCCGGCCTCCACCTTGCGCGCGATCTGTGCGAGCGCAGGGTCCGCCGGCGCCCGGAGGCGGGCGGCTGGGGCAGGGGCGGCAGTCGCTGCGGAGGACATCGGATCGGGAAGGATAGGCGCACCCGCGCCCCGCCCGAAGGCACCGCTCCCGGCCCGAAGGCACCGCGCCCCGCGGCGGTTGCCACGGGGCGCGGAAAATGGTCCGGGAGGAACGGGACCTATTTCGCGTCCGTCGACTGCGGCGTGTCCATCGGCTTCATGGTCATCGGGTCGCGCAGCGGCAGCTCCATCGCCTTGCCGCCGAAGAACTCGACCATCTTGGCGCGGCCGTTCTGGTCGCCGGGGGCGATCTCGTCCCACTTGCCCACCACCATCACGGCCATGTCGTCGAAGTTGAGGTATTTCTTCGCCACGCGCTGCACGTCCGCCGCGGAAACCTTCTGGATGTTGTCGCGGTAGCGCTGCCAGAACTCGGGGTCGCGGCCGGTCCACTCGTCGGCCACGAACAGCCCGAGCGTGGCATCCTTGCTCGAGAACTGGCCCGGGAACGCCTCGACGAAGCCCTTCTTGGCGACCTCGAGCTCCTCGGCCGTCACCAGCTCGCCCTGCATGCGCTTGAACTCGTCGCGCATCAGCTTGATGGCGAGCGCCACCGTCGCGTTCTTCGACTCGAACGCGCCCGTGAACTGGCCGGGGTAGTAGGTGCCCGCGGAGAAGCGCGAGCCCACGCTGTACGCGAGGCCCTCGTTCGAGCGGATGTTCTTCATCAGGCGGCTCGTGAATCCGCCGCCGCCGAGGATGTCGTTCATCACCTCGGCCGCGTAGTAGTCGGGGTCGTCGCGCTGGATGCTGCGGCGGCCGATGCGCACCTTGCCCTGCGGGATGTCCTTGCCGACGTGGTAGACGCCCGGCTTGAGCGCATGCGTCGGGACGGGCGGGTTGGGCGCCATCTCGCCGCGCTTCCAGCCGTCCATCGCCGCCGCCAGGCGCTTCATCATGTCATCCGGGTCGAAGTCGCCGGTGACCGAGACGATCACGTTGCCGGGGTGGATGATGCGGGCGTGCTGCGCGCGCAGGCGCTCCTGCGTGACGGCGTCCCAGCTGTCCTTGGTGGGCTGGGCGCTCTCGAAGTGGTCGTCGCCGTAGATCAGGTACGACCACTCGCGGCCGAGGATGGCGCCGGCCTCGTCGTTGCGCTGCTTCATGCCCTCCATCGCCTGCCCGCGCAGGATGTCGAGGCGCGCCTGGTCGAAGCCCGGGCTGCGGAGCATGTCGAAGAACAGCCTCATGCTCTCGTCGAGGTTGGACGCGAGCGTGTTCATCGTGGCCGACACCGCGGTCCCGCCGGACGAGACACCGGCGTTGGTGGCCAGGAAGTCGAGCTTCTCGTCGAGGTCCGCGGGCTTGATGCCCATGGTGCCGCCCGTGCGCATCAAGGCCGCCATCGCGGCGGTCAGGCCGGGCACGTCCTTCGGGTCCAGGTACGGCCCGCCCTTGAAGGTGAGCGTGAGGCTGACGAGCGGGAACTCCTTGCTCGGCGCCAGGTAGACGGGCGTGCCGTCGGGAAGCGTGCGGCGGAAGTCCTTGGCCTTCGGGGGCGTGAAGTCGAGGGCCGCGTACTTCAGGTCCTCGGGGCGCTTGGGCAGCGTGGCGCTGCGGTCGGCGGTCCAGCCGGTTCCGGACTTCGGGGCTGCGGGGGCGGCCTTCGGGGCGGCATCCACCGTCCCGGCGACGGAGGCCGGTGCGGCCACGGCGGCCTTCGCCGGCTCGGGCTTGGTTGCGGCGGGCTGCGAGGCGCACGCGGCGAGCGCGAGCGCGATTGCGGCGGCGGGCAGTGCGGCGATGGTCGTGATGGGCTTCATGGCGTGGTTCCTGTGTTCGTGGCTCGCGGTGCTCACTTGCCGTTCTCGAGCTCGGAGAGCCGCTGCTGCATCTTCTTCTTCAGGTACTCGATGACCGGTGCCATCTGCGGCGGCACCTGCGCGGCCTGCTGCTCGAGCTGCGCGAGGCCTTCCTTGAGCTTCACCGAGTCGTTCTCCTCGGCGATCTTCTTGGCCGCCTGGCGTGCCATGTTCTGCATCGGGCCCGGCAGCGCGGCGAGGTCGGCGTCCGCCGCGGGGGCGGCGCCTGCCTTGCGCGTGTAGATGGCCACGGAACGGTTGTTCCTGCCGAAGTAGGCGTTCGCCACGCGCTTCACGTCGTCCGCGGTCACGGCCTGGATCTTTGCGCTCTCCTTGTTGATCTCGCTCCAGTCGCCGAGCGCCTCGGCGTAGGCCAGCTGGATCATCAGGAAGAAGTTGTTCTGCAGGCGGCGGTAGCTGTCGGCCATCGCCTGGTTCTTCACCTTCTGCAGCTCCTCGGCGCCCACGGGCTCGTCCTGCAGCTTCTTGAGCTCGGCGTACCACGCCTCCTCCAGCTGGGCCGGGGTGGCATCGCCCTTGGTCTCGGCCTCGAAGCTGAACGCGCCGCCGTACTTGCGGCTGTCCTGGCGCGCCGCGGCGGAGCTCGCCACCTGGCTGCCCTCGACCATGGTCTTGTACAGGCGGCCGGTGCGTCCGTTGAGCACCGAGCTCATCACGTCGAGCGCGTACGAGTCCTTGTGCTGGAACGGCACGGTGTGGTAGCGGATCTCCACCTGCGGCTGCGTGTCGGCCTCGGCCATCATGCGCATCTCGGCCTTCTGCTCCTGCTCCAGCGTCACCACCGGCGGCGGCGCAGAGGAGCCGGGCCGGAGGCGGCTGAAGTAGCGGAGGATGGTCGCCTTGGCCTGCGCGGGGTCGAAGTCGCCCACCACGATGCCCACGAGGTTGTTGGGGCGGTAGTACGTGTTCCAGTACTTCATCGCCTCGTCCATCGTGTAGCTGTTGAGGTCGCTGGTCCAGCCGATCACCGGCCAGGAGTACGGGCTCGACATCCAGAACATGCTCTCGAACTGCTCCTGGAACGTGCCAGTCGGCGTGCTCTCGGTGCGCAGGCGGCGCTCCTCGTGCACCACGTCGCGCTCGCTGAAGAACTCGCGGAAGACGCTGCCGTCGAGGCGGTCCGACTCCATCCACGCCCACAGCTCGAACTTGTTGCTCGGCACGTTGATGAAGTAGAAGGTCAGGTCGTAGCTGGTGAAGGCGTTCATGCCGGTGCCGCCGGCCGCCGAGTAGATCTTGTCGAACTCGTCCTTCACGATCGTGGCAAGCGTCGACTGCTGCTCGCGCAGGCGCTTGAGCTGCGCCTCGAGGTCGGCCTTGCGCTGCTGGCCGGTGGGGGTGGACGCGTCGTTCTTCGCCAGCTCCGCCTCGAGCGCCTTGATCTGGTCCTCGCCGGCCTTGCCCTGCTGCTCGTCCATCAGGCGCTTGAGCTCGCCGCGCAGGCGTGCCAGCTCCGGCGTGTCGTTCTTCGGGTCCCAGGCATCGGCGATGTCGCCCTTGAAGTAGCGGTCGTACTGAGCGGCCCAGGTGAGCTCGTTGATCTTGTCGCGCAGCGCCTTCTGGCGGGCGCGGTAGTCGGCGTCGCGCTGCGGGTCGCGGGTGCCGATGGTGTCCGTGCCCTTGAACATCATGTGCTCGAAGAAGTGGCTGATGCCGGTGATGCCGGGGCGCTCGTTCACCGAGCCCACCTTCGCCAGCCATCCGGCGGCGATGGTGTTTGGCTGGTCATGGCGCTCCACGAGCAGGAACTTCATGCCGTTGGGCAGCGTGAGGATCTCCGGCTCCACCTTCTGGGCAAGCGCGGCGGGCGCGAGGGACAGGACGGCGGCCAGGGCGGCGGCGATGTTGGCGAGGCGCATGGTTCGGAGTCTCCGAGGAAGTGCCCACGTGGTTCCGGGACCACGGACGGGCGGGGCGGGAAGGGTACTTCCGCGTTTCCCTCGGGATGGGCGGTTGCGTGCGTCCCACCCGGGGATATCGTCTGAACACATGAGAGGCATCACCAGACTCGTTCTCGGACGCGGCGCGCTCGCCGCCGCGGCACTGGCCGCGTTTGCGTGCGTTGCCCCGGCCTCGGCGCAGCTGCGCGTGGCCACCTACAACGTGGTGCAGATGAACGGAGACCCGGTGGCGGTGCGCACCGTGCTGGCGGCGATGCATGCCGACGACCGGCAGGGCTTCGCGACCGCAGTGGGCGTCTTCGTGTTCAACGAGGTTTCGCAGTCGTCGCTCGCCGCGCTCCAGACCGCCGTGAACGGCGCGGCGCCGGCCGGCATCACCTACGCGCTGGCCACCTACACCACCTCGGGCACGGAGAACGGCTCCGGCGGCGCGCGGGCCTGCTTCTACCGCACCGACCTCCTCTCGGAGATCCCGTCCGGTCATGTGGACATCGCCACCGGCGGCGGCCGCAACACCGACCGCTGGCTCTTCCAGCTGACCGGCTACTCATCGACCGCGGCGCGCTTCTACGTGTACGGGTCGCACCTCAAGGCATCGACGGGGAGCGCGAACGTCGCCGAGCGCCTCTCCGGCGTGCAGGCCATCCGCGCCAACGCGGATGCGCTCGGTGCCGGCGTCCGCGCCATCTACGCGGGCGACATGAACTTCTACACCAACGCCGAGAGCGGTTTCCAGGCGTACGTTGCGCCCGGCAACGGCGCCGCCGTCGACCCGCTCGGCACCGCCGACTGGACGGGCGCATCCAACGCGTGGAAGCACACGCAGAGCCCGCGCACCATCCTGGCCAACGGACTGGTGGGCGGCGGCATGGACGACCGCTTCGACCTGGTGCTGCCCACGCTGCAGCTGGCGGACGGCAACGGCATCTCCTCGATCGCCAATTCCTGCCGGGCCGTGGGCAACGACGGTAACCACTTCGACCAGGCCGTGAACGCCGGCAACAACACCTATTTCCCCGGCAACGTGGCACGGTCGAACGCTTTGGCCAATGCGCTGCACGACGCCGCCGACCACATTCCCGTGCTGATGGACTTCACCGTGCCGGCCTGGAACACGGCCGTCCTCGGCACGGTCCCC
>Ga0194117_10000447_pt1 | contig 54468 bp, 62 predicted proteins | sample TA2MahsurfametaG_FD_160579 | JGI IMG/M metagenome (GOLD analysis project Ga0194117, IMG submission 160579) | Freshwater microbial communities from Lake Tanganyika, Tanzania - TA2015009 Mahale N1 surface | ecosystem: Environmental > Aquatic > Freshwater > Lake | place: Tanzania: Lake Tanganyika... | reverse complement strand
TTACGAAAGAATATTTTTAAATAAGGAGGGCTTGTGGCCAAACCATTTGATGTTAGTAAATTTAGAAAAGATATTACCAAAAGTATTGAAGGTCTTAGCATTGGTTTCAATGATCCTACTGATTGGATCAGTACCGGTAACCACGCTCTCAATTATCTTATTAGCGGAGACTTTAACAAAGGAGTCCCATTAGGTAAGGTCACTGTATTCGCAGGCGAACCCGGTTCAGGCAAGAGTTATATTTGTTCAGGCAACCTTGTAAGGCATGCTCAACAACAGGGCATTTTTGTCGTATTAGTTGATACAGAAAATGCATTAGATGAAACTTGGCTAAAGGCGCTTGATGTTGATACTAGTGAAGATAAGTTATTGAAACTCAATATGGCAATGATTGACGATGTTGCCAAAACTATCAGTGAATTTATGAAGTCATATAAAACTATGCCTGAAGGTGAAAAGCCTAAGGTATTGTTTATCATTGACAGCCTTGGTATGTTGTTGACTCCAACTGATGTGAATCAATTTGAAGCAGGCGATATGAAGGGTGACATGGGTCGCAAGCCCAAAGCATTGACTGCGCTTGTTCGTAACTGTGTGAACATGTTTGGTAGTCATAATGTTGGTCTAGTCGCAACTAATCATACATATGCGTCACAAGATATGTTTGATCCAGATGACAAGATCAGCGGTGGTCAAGGCTTCATCTATGCGTCAAGTATTGTTGTCGCTATGAAAAAACTTAAACTAAAGGAAGATGATGATGGTAATAAGATTACTGAAGTGCGTGGTATTCGTAGTGCTTGTAAGGTCATGAAAACACGATACGCAAAGCCATTTGAAAGTGTACAAGTTAAGATTCCTTATGAAACTGGCATGAATCCATATAGTGGATTGCTTGATTTATTTGAGAAAGCAAATATTTTAACAAAAGAAGGTAATAGACTTAGTTATGTTACTGAAGATGGAGAGTCACTTAAATTCTTTCGCAAGGGTTGGGAAAGCAACGAAGATCATTGCCTCGACAAAGTAATGTTAGAATATCAAAATCGTAAACAAAAGATAAGTAATACAAATTCTGTAGTGGAGGAATAACTCAGATGAGTATTACAGTTGTAGCTGAAGTATGGCGTGCTGTTAAAAGCGAAATTGATGAAACGAATCTTCCAGATGCTGCGGAATCACTTGTAGATGTTCTTATTCAAAATGATTATGAAGCAAGCGATATCAAGGCAGAGTTTCGTAGAGATAGTGATGTAATGGATGCTATAAAAGCGTATGTCGCATCACAGGAAGAGGAAGAGGACGAGTACGAAGAGGAAGAAGAGGAAGATGAGGATTACGACGATAATTGGTGATGAATGAACTGGTATACCAGAATCACAACTGATTTAAGTGTAATCCCCGACTTCATAAGTCATTATGAAGCAGAACTATTACAAGCAAAATATGATTGCCGTGTAGGTGGAAGGGTAGAGAAAAATATCTCAAACTTACCCGGTATCACAGAAGAACGCTTCAATCAATTACAAGAGATTGAGGCAGTATTGAATTATCTTAACATACAATTACGTAAGTTAAGACGTAAATACTTTCAGAAATATTTAGAAGGATATAATAGGGCCCTAACAAGCCGTGATGCTGAAAAGTATGTGGACGGCGAAGATGAAGTTATTGACTTTGAAGTTCTAATCAACGAGGTAGCACTTTTGCGTAACAAGTGGCTTGGCATTATGAAGGGTCTTGATAGCAAGCAATGGCAACTAGGCCATATCGTTCGCCTGCGTACTGCGGGTATGGAAGACGTTACGGTCTCCTGATGACACAGGTGGTGCATTTAATCAACGCCTACCTTACAACACAAAACTACTACCTAGATAGTAAACCAAAAATATTTATAAATTCATACGCAACTATTATAAATTTTGTATATCAAGGCAGTGATGTAGAAGTTTGTATATACAATTCTACTTTTATAAAATTAAAAATTGATAATATACCTTATGCTATTTGTGATAGTATAAAAACATTTCGTGGCGAAATGGATAAACTCTACACACTACGTTATCAGTAATGGGCTAATAAAGTTTGACACAATATATAGACCTGTGTACACTACATCTTGTGATAAATTTAAGGAGAGGTTAATGAAAATTCGCACCAAGGCTTTTTTACAAATTACTATGGCTATAGGTATAATGGCAGGTATAGCCTACGGACTTGAATATCTTTCGCCTAAGTATGGCTTCATAATATATACTGGCATTGTAGCAGCCTATATCTTGTATTGTTTGTTTAATATTCGCGTAAGTCAATTGGAATACGAACAAAATAGAATAATTGATGAATTAAAGAAATAGTATCGTCTTAAAGCCCCAGAGCAGCGTATAGTGCTATATTGCTATACATTTAAGCAGACCCGCTTATATCCAGGCCTATTAGGTTCTAGACGGCTACGTAAGTTATTGATTCTATTGGAATTATAGTTCTTGATTTAGGCCTAGTTTGGGCGCATACTATCTATACAGTTGATTCACGGAGTTTTTATGTCTATCAAGTATTATGGTATGTTCACAGACGCAGGTAATGCTCTGATAATGGGCGTGGTTGAGACCGCAAAACGAGCGGAACTTGACTGGGACCAAGTCATGGACTTACTCTATGATCTGAGTACACTTGATGGGTTTGAAGAGGCTACGGATACTGATGTCCGCGAGGCTGTTTATATGGAGTTGTCAAATGGTCAATAAGCGTCACGGCGGTCCCTATGATCGCGGAGCAGCTGATAGTTATTATCAGCGTGGTTTTCGCCCCCACTACTTTGTGGGTGATACTTACAATTCTGAAGAAATTGGTCAGGACCGCATGACCCTTCAGGAGTGTGAGGAATATGCTAGGGGCTACAGAGATAATCAAGCATCTGGTAACTTCAAGGATTGGGGCTAATATGGGCTATCGTACACTTCCCCTGCGTGAGCAGAAATATGGTCCACGCAAGGGTCTTGAAGGTCCGTTTGACTTCAGTGGTCGTACACTGTACTACGATACCAAAGCAGGGCAGTACTACGATCCTACAACAGACTTCTATGTTGAGCAGGCTGAAATGGATCTTATAAATCAAAGACTTACAGAGATTCTAAGTCGTTGATTTTGTTGGATTTATAGTTCTTGACCTAGGGTACGATTTTTCGTATACTAGTATAGTTGATTGATTATTAACGGAGTATTTTATGTCAGTTGTTCTTGTTAAGAATGGGTCGTATCGCAAGGTCCCTGTGATTAATACCCAGTTCAAGTTGGTAAAGGGACTTCAGAGTGGCAAGACGGGTAAGTGGATTACTGTTGAAAACGGTGGTCTGTTCCCTAATCAGAGTTCACTCATTCGTATCAAGGTTACGGATCAGCATGACTATGAATTTGTGGGCGGTGCTGCCCCTGCAAATATTAGTCAGTTTGTTCCCGCTGCTACTGTCGTTCAGGAATCTGATGACGAGGCTATGAATCGTATTGCTACCCGCTTTGCGATTCTTGATGAAATGGCACGTGCTACTACGAACGGTGGCATACGTGCTATGATTGTGAGTGGCCCTCCCGGCGTTGGCAAGAGTTTTGGAGTTGAGCAGCAGTTAGAAAAGGCTAGTATGTTTGATCGTATAGCAGGTAAGACTCTAAAGTATGAGGTCGTCAAGGGTGCTATGACAGCACTTGGTCTCTATGCTACACTGTTCAAGCATAGTGACAAAAATCACGTACTAGTGTTCGATGACTGTGACAGTGTGTTGATGGACGATCTCTCGCTCAACATTCTCAAGGCTGCTCTTGATAGTGGCAAAAAGCGGCGTATTTACTGGAATAGTGACAGTAGTATGTTAAGGCGTGAAGGCATACCCGATGCGTTTGACTTCAACGGTTCGGCTATCTTTATCACTAACATTAAGTTTGATCATATTAGAAGCAAAAAGTTGCAGGATCATCTTGAGGCACTTCAGAGTCGTTGTCACTTTCTTGACTTAACAATTGACACCGATCGTGACAAATTGTTGCGTATCAAGCAGGTGCATCGTGATACTGATGGCGGCCTGTTCCGTGACTACAGTTTTGAATATGGCGAGGCAGATCAGGTCATGCAGTTTATGTGGGATAACAAGGCAAAGTTGCGTGAACTGAGTATGCGTATGGCTCTTAAGATTGCTGATCTTGTTAAGATTAGCCCGGCTAACTGGCGAATGTTGGCTGAGAATACTGTTATGAAGCGGGCTTGATACTCCGTTACCCGCTGAGGCGAGAGGGTCGTAATGACCCTCTTTCCTTTACAACAAAATAAAATAATAGTAAAATATACGATATGCTATTAAAAGATGACCTTGTAGATTATCTAACTCAAGGACACATTCATGTAAGTAAGCAAGATTATTTGTTCTTTAGTAATCTTGCCAAAATTGCCGTTGAGCGTAATGTCACGACCGGGCAGAATAAACTATTGGATAAATTGATAGACAAGTACCAAAAGCAATTACGCAATAACAATTTGGATATACAAAGTCTAAAAAATTTATCTTGGAAAAATCCATTACTTGAAACATTAGCCGAATATCGTAAAACTTATATTAATGTTACTAATAAAGAAATTACTGTTAGAAATCCTTTTAGTAAGAAATTTATCTCAGCATTACAAAAAAGTCGTAGTGATTTGATATGGAATAAAAAACGTAAATGTTATACGGCTGATTATAATACATTTAATTTAAAACATACATTAGATTTAGTTTATAAAAACTTTGAAGATGTGGTATGTAGTAAAAATATACAAGATTTGTTAATCGATATTAAAAAATATGAAAACTGTTACTGGGATCCTACTCTTGTAAAAGTGGGCAATAACTTTTATATTGCAGCACTTAACGAACCACTTTATAATGTTTTACCAACTAAACTTAGTGATGATTCACAAACAATATTCTTTTTAAGTAAGTATGGAATTAAAATTGACGATGATCTAGTTGTAAATGAGGAGCAAAAATTTGCTACCTCACAAATTTATGATATTGATATTGATGAAATTGATATACTAATAAATTATCTACATAACCTAAACATCAAAAAAATACTTATTGAAGGGCATGTGTTATATAGAAATACTCTTTACAAAGAGATAGTGAATAAATTTAAATTATCGGACATAGAAGTTTCAATACCGAGTGATAGCGATTCTAATGATTTCCAAATAATACTAACTTTTAAAAATAACCCCGCTGTTTGGAATCCGGGCAGAGCGTGTAAAGTTATATTAATAAAAAATTCTAGACCTGTATACGTAAAATGAGAGAGTTAATTTGCGAGAAATGTAGGACTAAATTTATATGTAATGGTTCAGGGTACGATTGTTGGTGTTTTGACCAGCCTTATATTAGATTGGATAAAACTGAACAATATACTGATTGTTTATGCGAAAGATGTGTAATAGAATTATACCATGAGAACAGCGAAAATAATTATCAAAGATGAAGTCAACTGCAAGATAGAAGGTCTTGAGTTGGACTGCCGTAAGGCATTGATGCGTAAATTTGAACATGAAATTCCGGGCGCACGTTATCTACCCGCAGTCCGTCTTGGTAGATGGAACGGAAAGGTAAGTTATTGTAGTTTGGCAGGCAGTACATATATAAATTTAATACCAGATGTTGTACCCATACTACAAGAATATGATTACGATATTGATCTTGTAGACCTACGCGAGTATCAAACATCATATAGTTTTGATCAGATTAAAGAAGATAGTTTTAGCAATAAGGTTTGGACTAAAGGTCATACGCAACAAGGCGAACCAATCGTCCTTCGTGATTATCAGGTAGAAATTATCAATAACTTTTTAAATAACACTCAGTGTATTCAAGAGGTAGCCACAGGTGCAGGTAAGACTATAATGACAGCGGCTCTATCAAAAAGCGTTGAGCATTATGGACGCAGCATAGTGATAGTTCCAAATAAAAGCCTTGTAGTGCAAACTGAAGCAGACTACATCAATCTAGGCTTAGATGTTGGTGTGTACTTTGGAGATAGAAAAGAATATAACAAGCAGCATACGATCTGTACTTGGCAAAGCCTTAACAATATGTTAAAGAATACTAAAGCAGGCGAAGCAGAAGTCAGTATCAAAGAGTTTATCGAGGATGTTGTTTGTGTAATGGTAGATGAAGTACATATGGCTAAGGCTGATGCGTTAAAGTCCTTACTTACAGGCCCATTTAGTCAAATACCTATACGCTGGGGGTTGACAGGCACTATACCTAAAGCCATGTATGAGCAAATTAGTTTACTTGTAAGTCTGGGACCTGTAATAGGAAAACTTAGCGCGGCTGAATTACAAGAAAAAGGTGTGTTAGCACAATGTCATGTGAACATAGTTCAATTAAAAGATGGTGTAGAGTTTACCAATTATCAAAGCGAACTCAAATATTTGTTAGAGCATAGTGAGCGCCTAGACAAAATTGGCCAGTTAATTAACAAAATTAAAGATAGTGGTAATACACTAGTACTTGTTGATCGTGTCAATGCAGGACGCGAATTACAATCACGTATAGATGATAGTGTATTCATCTCAGGCGAGACAAAACTAATGGAGCGTAAAGAAGAATATGATGAAATTAAGACTAGCAATACTAAAGTTATTGTTGCCACTTATGGAGTTGCTGCTGTGGGTATTAATATCCCTCGCATTTTCAATCTTGTTCTTATTGAGCCCGGCAAGTCATTTGTCAGAGTTATCCAATCGATTGGACGCGGTATTAGAAAAGCGGAAGACAAGGATCATGTAGAGATTTGGGATATTACAAGCGATTGTAAATTTGCCAAACGTCATTTGACACAAAGAAAAGCATTTTATAAGGAAGCAAAGTATCCATTTACATTGGAGAAACTTGACTATTGATTTATATAGTAGTAAAATTAGAACATGCGTATATTAACATTAGATAACATAGCCTATAACTTAGAAACACTACCCGAAGAAATTGATGACATGCGTTTTGCTATACTGGACAATAGCAATCCTCAAGGTGTAGATTATCATTACATACCATTAATCTTTTTAGAATCATTTAACAGTCCAGCACTTGTACTTAAGATTGGTAAGCATAAAATTAAGATGCCATTAGATTGGCAAATATTGATTGGTGAAAAGGAATATGGAGACTTAGAAACACTGCCATTGAGTAGTCTGAATGATAGAGGTTTTAGTGCGTTCGAATATAATCCACTTAGTGCATTCAGTCCTACATTTCAAACAGTAGAAATATTAGATATTTACAATGATGTGACATGGTACAGCCCAAGACTACGCAATGGACAATTCTTATGTGTACCATTAAATGATAGTCCTAAACCTCCCTGTGTATATTTTGTAAAAGAAATTAGTAGAAATTGTGAAGTTGTTGATTATAATCAGGTGTTTTGATGATGTACGGTATTAAAGTTCCAATATCCTTAGATAATCATGGTGAGTATAATGATTGGTTATGGGTTACAGAAGATAGCCAGTTTAAACTTAATCCATTATTATTTGAAGATAAAGAACTAGCTTTAGAATATGCCTTGAAATTATATGGGTATAGTGCTATAGTAGAAGAATATGTCCAAAACAAAGACATCAGTTGATGAAAAGTTAACGAATGTAGATTTTGACCTCTTCGAGGCTTTAGCCGCCATTGATAATAAGGATTACAATTATTATGACAACTTAACTGAAGAGCAAAAGCGCAAGTTTAAGCCTTATATGTTATTAATATGGATGTCAAGTGTTAAAGGCAAAGACCAAAATCTTGCACTCAAACAAACTAATCGTATAGCAAACACACATATGTTTGCAGAAAAAATGCAGGATAATCCTAAATTACAATGGCTAACTTTGTGTGCAGCCAGTCTAGGCAAAGGAAAACAATTTAGAGAATATCTTCCGACACTTAGTAAATCAGTTGTTGAATACAAAAAGCCCGCTACTAGAGAAGAAGTTGTAAAATATTTTACAAAATTACATCCTAAGGTTGATGTTAAATTGATAGATGAAATATCTAAGTTATATATTGAACAACAAAAACGAACTTGTTATTTGGCAGAAAAATTTCCAACTATGAAAATTACAGACCTTAATGTTTTAAATGAGCTTATTACTGATGAAGAAATCCAAGAATACGAAAAAAACGCAGGTAATTAAACATGTCTGCGAATTCTGTGGGAAGGAGTTCGCTAGAGAAACAAGTATAATTGTACATATGTGCGAAACAAAACGCAGATATCAACAACGTGATCTTAAAGGTAATATTATTGGCTATAATACCTGGCTAGAATTTTATAAAAAAAACACAGCAGGCAAGAAGCAACGTCAGTATATGGATTTTATAAAGAGTGCATATTATTCTGCCTTTGTAAAATTTGGACATTACTGCATCGATGCACATGTTATCAATGTAGGAAGATATGCTAATTATTTGATTAAAAATAAGATTAGTATTGATCGTTGGGCGAAGGATAAGTCCTATACTGATTTTATTATATCATACTTAAAAGAAGAAGATCCACTAGATGCTATTGCACGTAGTATTGAAACAACTATTGATCTTGCTAAACAAGATGGTATACAAACTAAAGATATCTTTAGATATGGTAACAAAAATCGTATTTGTTATAATATAACTAAGGGCAAAATAAGTCCTTGGATGTTATATCAAAGTGAAAGTGGCACTGAATTCCTGTCTAATTTGGATGAGACACAAATCAAAATGATTGTAGACTATATACAACCAGAACAGTGGGCTATACGTTTCAAACGTCATAGTGATATGTTGAAAGAAGTTAAAAGTTTATTAAAAGCCGGTGGTTATTGACAACAATAAATACCGTGTAAGAATACATTGGACTAACTATTACCAAAATTGGAATGATATTTGCGCTATAGCAATAGAATATTTTGGTTTACCGGGTGATAGATTTACTACCAATGTTTGTAAAGATTATATGGATTTCTGCTTCAAAGAAGAAACAGATGCGATTTGGTTCAGTCTAAAGGTTGAATAATATGGATATGACAAATCAAATTTTACATTTGAAAAATGTAATTAGTCAAGAAGATTGTAAGAAGCTTATTGATGAATATGAATCAAGACAAGCAAAAGCACATAAAGAAAGTTGTATGCATGCCAATACTGGTATTAATACAGTATCAACATATACAAAAGTAGACTTACGACCTATATCATATACCTATAACTTGCTATTCAATAAAACTGAGTACATGATAAATGAATGGGTAAAGCATCTAGAAAAATTTGAAAGTTTTCATATTCCATTACTAAAAATATATTTAAAATGTAGTCATCGTTATAGACTTATGAAGTATAATCCAGGCGGTTGGATACATCCACATATTGACGGCAATCCATTTATCTATGCTAGTTGTACATTTCAACTAAACGATGAATTTGAGGGTGGCATATTCAAATTTTGGAACGGTAAATATACAATACGTATGAATCAAGGTGATGCTCTTATTTTCCCTGCAGGTCCTTTTTGGGTGCATGAAGTTTCAAATATTGATAGTGGTGTAAGATATAGTTGTAACAGTTTTATACTAGCATCAAGTCCAGAGTTATTTGAAAAAAGTGAACCTATGATGATTCAATCATTACGAAATATAAAAACTTATGAAGTAGAATGAATGTGAAAAATATGCATGAAACACTATCAAGAGGCGAAGGATATATAAATTTGCAAAGTTTTATTCCTAATCATCTAATTACAAACTTCAGAAAACGCATGTTTGACTTGCGTCCTGTACGTGCCAGCAGCAGCAAGAAAGTTTATGCTGAACGCGACGATATCAAGAACCTAGAAGATATCAGTGTATGGTGGAGCCAAACAGTAAACGATTATCCAGAAACATTGGCTATACGTAGATTATTGGATCCGTTAGTAACTCAAAATTTCGCCAACTTTGCATTTTACGTAAGTGATGTTGTAACTATCAATGCTAAATCAACATGGATAAACCCACATGTTGATACTCCGCATAGATTTACTAAATGGAACTATGACCCTAGATTATTAGGCATACAATGTATTATTTCACTTGAGGACACTACTAAAGAAAATGGTAGCACTGGATTAGTTCCATATAGTCAAAAGCGCAACTATGAAATCAAACAATGCTATACTGGAAATTATGATCGCTGGTTTACTGAGAATGCCATACAACCAGATATGCTTAGGGGTACTGTATTATTATATAACTGCCGTATACTTCATAGTAGTATGCCCAATCCTAGTGTGCATGATCGGCCAGCCCTCTTGATCAATTATCTTGATAGTAGTATACTTGAAGAAGTGAAACAACTGGATAATGTTTGGGCAAGTAATGCAAATTCCTAAAGATTTTCAAGATTTTGATGATGACGATCCAAATATAGATAAAAGATTATCACGTTTCAAATATTGGTCAAATCTAAAGAATCTCAAACTAGAGTTTTATAACGAAACACAAAGTCGAGATCATAGAGAATTTACTATATGGCTTGAAAACAAATATGGGTTTAGACCAATAGAAACAAACGAAGGTATGATGACCGACGATTATAAGGTACTTGACGAGAAGAAGTTTATAGTGTATATTCTTAAGTATGGCAAATGATTTAATGATAGATTTGGAAACACTGGACACAAGTCCTTATTGTGTTATCCTTACTATTGGTATTGTAAGATTTGATCCTTATGGTCAAGGTATTGCTGAGGGTTGGACACTAAAGCCTACAATCGAAGATCAAACTGAAAAATACAATCGTATCATTTGTGATAGTACTATTCAGTGGTGGAGCCAACAAAATCCTGCTGCGCTTGATGAAGCATTTGATGAACGTGACAGACTGCCATTTAAAGACTGTATGGAAATACTATATAAGATAGGTTGGAATCGTAGAGCAGTATGGAGTCATGGCGCGCCATTTGATATTGTTGCTTGTGAAACAGGTATGCGACAGACTAGTGAAAGGCCTAATCCTATTCCTTGGCCATTCTATACAGTTAGAGATACACGAACTCTTTACGAAATTGCAGATGTTAAATTAAAAGATGGAGGGCATGTTACTACACATAAGGCTGTAGAAGATGCTGAACGTCAGGCTATTGTTGTACAAGAAGCATATAAGAAACTAAGTATTAAAAAATGAATAAGCGACATACATTGCCATATGATAAAAAAAACGAAGTATTAACATGGCTAACAGAGAATGTACAAGATAATTTTAATGATGCTTTAGGAAAATATGATATGAATAGCGTATCGCAGTTTGTAGAATGGCGTAGTAAAGATTTGGAGAGTTGGATTTTACGTGTAGCAGGATTTCCTCCGCAACTATTTATAGAAATTAAAGATCCAGAAAAAGAGACATGGTTTTTACTAAGATGGAAATGAAATTTCGTAGTGATATTGATATTGATTTTGGAAATCGTGATCTAATCTTAGAAAAGATCAATCATATTCCTGCGGCAATGTACAACGCAAAAGTATCAAAACAAAAAAATCATCAATCAATCATACGTAAACATGCTACTGGTGTTTATGTTACAGAAATACCCTATGATCCTGTATCTGGTATGGCATCCATAGATTATGAAATAGCTGAAGCACGTGGCTACATGAAACTAGACATGCTTAATATACATGTATATAAAATGGTACGTGATGAAAAACATTTAGTTGAACTAATGCGTGAACCTAACTGGGCTTTATTTAACGATATAAACTTTGTAAAACAACTAATACACGTAGGTAATCATTACAATTCTATACAACGCATGCCTGAGCCAATAAATAGTATACCAAGATTAGCAATGTTTCTAGCAGTTATAAGACCAGGTAAAAAACATTTGATTGGGTTATCTTGGAAAGAAGTAAGTAAAACAATATGGGATTTAAAGCAGGATACATATAGTTTTAAAAAGTCACACGCTGTTGCTTATGCAAATCTTGTCGTAGTGCATATGAATTTATTAAGCGAAAATGCAACTCAAATTACTTGAAGAAGGTCATAAACAATTACAAGAAATTAGTTTATTATATGATTTTGATATCGACGGCGACCCTTCAGAATTGATCAAAGCCATGACTAAGATTATGTTTGAGAACAATGGTATAGGTCTTGCCGCCCCACAAGTAGGAATACAGAAACGATTGTTTATCATGGGTAATGAACAGCAACTCTATGCTATAATTAATCCTTCAATTTTGATAAAAGAGGGTGATGTCATTAAAGATATAGAAGGCTGTTTGAGTTTTCCTAAACTATGGTTGCGCGTTAATCGTAGTAGTAGGATACAAGTTTCATATCAAGACATATCAGGTCAAAAAATTACAACAGAATTTACAGGTATTAAAGCCAGAGTTTTCCAACATGAGATAGATCATTTAGATGGTATATGTTTTGATACTAGGGTTGGACCTGTAGCACTAGCACTCGCTAAAGAAAAGCGTAGGCGAAAATTATGAAATTTTACGAACTAAGGTAATACTTTTTCTACGTATTCGCTTTTTGTTAAATTCACTTAAACTTATTATAGGCCCATGTATTAGTGTTAGATTTTTGTTACTAAAAGTCTTGATGTAGGGTCTAAAAATAGACCATTCCTCTTTTAAAAATATATTAATTGGTATCTGACGATTGCTTTCCCACCACCAGACTTCTCCTAATTCTAAGAACTTTTGCTTGTTACGCAAATCTGTTATAGCGCCATAATCATATATAGTGGTATAGGAATCATCACGGTTTTGCATTATCCCTACATAATCTTGATTTGCTACTGAGCAAACGCTGATAAAAGGATGATTTTCACTTAATTTTTTAAAAAAATCTTTAGGTATCATGTGTAATAAGTCAGTATTATTTACTCTACTTCACCCATATATAAATTTTACTTTTTATATGAATAAATATTAGTAGGAGCAATAATTGTGACGGTCACAAATGTAGGATATAGTACATCAGTTTTACTTTTTACTCAACGTCAGATTGTTGTTCTCTTATCAGGCAACAGTCCGAGGGCCTATATGCCAAACTATGCTAAAACACTTAATCTACATAAAGGGGTAGATAATAAAATACAGTTTCAGTTCTTAAATCAGGAGCAGAAACCAGTTGATATTACAGGCAAGACAATAACTTGTCGTATTATTAACTATAATGGTACAATTGTACTAATACAAAAATCGCTAACACTTGAACTACCAGTTACTGGTATAGCATATCTACATTTAGATGCAGCCGATCTAGAAGATATTCCTGCTCAAAAAGCATATTATAGTTTAGAGATTCCAGTAGGTGATTTCGACTATCCTGTGTTTGTAGATCCAGCAGCCGGTGCGCGCGGAGATATGAATATATTAAACAGTGTGTTACCAAGTTTTGTGCCAAGTCAAATTGTAACTATTCCAACGGGTCAGCCCTTCCCTAATCTAGATGCTAATGTTAATAGTGAAAATCCATTGGCTAATGCTAATACATATTATAGTTCAGTTATCAATACACAAAATAATCCTGTACTCACTATTCAAACTAAACTTACTGAATATAATGGATATGTTGCTGTAGAAGGCACATTTACTCAAACATTAACTGATTGGTATCCAATTATTACAAGTGATGAATATGAAAACGTGAGCGCAACAAAAGGATATACAATAGAAGGTTACCATCCATTTGTACGTATGGTGTTTACTAGTAATGCTGGGGTAGTCACTAATATTTTGGCAAGATAAGTTACCAATAGTATTTGTTTCTACGCAACACTGTGTTATAATTACAAAGTGTTCGATATTCTTCAAATAATTCCAGGCAAGAAAAAAACAACGCAAAGTGGTTGGCATAGTTTTAACGCTGTATGCTGCCAGTATCGTGGACATAAATCTGATCGTAGAGGTCGAGGGGGTATAAAGTTTGATGGCGATAACTGGAGTTATCATTGTTTCAATTGTGGCTTCAAATCTGGATTTACCTTAGGAAAAAGTTTAAGCAGAAGTACAAGACTATTGTTTTCGTATTGTGGTATTGATAAAGATCAAATTGATAGATGGAGTTTTGAAAGTTTACAGCACAAAGATTTAATTGATTTTGTTAAGGCTAAACGAGAAGCACGAATAATTAAATTTAAAGAAATTAAATTACCTGACGCTGAATTGATTAGTAAAGATAACCAAAAACATAATAGATTTGTAGAATATTTACTAAATCGTAAAATACAATTAGAAGATTATCCTTTTTTATGTACTCCTGATGCAGAAGGACGTAATGCAAATCGTATTATTATTCCATATACATTTGAAAATAAAATAGTAGGTTATACTAGCAGATATTTAGATGATCATAAACCTAAATTTATAAACGAACAACAAAAAGGATTTGTATTTGGATATGACTTACAAAAGCCCGAATCTAGTGTATGTATTGTTTCAGAGGGTATATTTGATGCTCTTAGTATAAATGGTTGTGCCTTGACTACAAATTCTATTAATGATGGGCAAGCTGCTATTCTTTCAAGATTAAACAAAAAAATAATTATTGTTCCAGACCAAGATAAGTCAGGATTAGAAATTATAAATCGTGCGCTAGATTTAGGATTTTATGTTAGTATTCCTGAATGGAATCCAGGAATAAAGGACATTAACGATAGTGTAGTAAAATATGGACGCTTATCAACTATACTAAGTATTTTACAATCAACTACTAATAGCAAAATTAAAATTGAAGTAAAGAGGAAGCAACTTGATAAACGATTATAATATAGAAGTTCAAACATTATTTTTACGTATGATGGTAACGAATGCGGAGTTGTATACCCGTGTTATGAACATTATGAATGGTGCTAACTTTGATCGTAGATTACGTCCTGTTGCGGAGTTCATAATAGAACATACTAAAAAATATAATGTTATGCCAGATCCAATTCAGATCAAGGCTACTACAGAAATCAGTATAGAAACTATTCCAGAATTAGATGAAGGGCATTATGATTGGTTTCTAGAAGAATTTGAATCGTTTACTAAACGACAAGAACTTGAGAGGGCTATTCTTAAGAGCGCAGATTATCTTGAGAAGGGCGAATATGGGCCTGTAGAAAAACTGATCAAAGATGCTGTTCAGATTTCTCTACAGAAGGACATGGGTACAGATTACTTTGCTGACCCACGTGCAAGACTCATGGCATTAAAAAGTAATAATGGACAAAATAGCACAGGCTGGCCTACACTGGATAATAAATTATATGGTGGTTTCAATCGTGGTGAACTACAAATCTTTGCAGGTGGTAGTGGCTCTGGTAAAAGTTTGATCATGCAAAATCTTGCTGTAAATTGGGTACAGAAAGGTATGAATGGGGTATACATTACTCTAGAGTTGAGTGAAGGTTTATGTAGTATGAGATTAGATAGTATGATGACAGATACAAGTACTAGAGAAATCTTTAAGGATCTAGATAATGTTGAAATGAAAGTAAAGATGGTATCTAAAAAGTCTGGACAACTGCGTATCAAATATATGCCAGCACAAAGCAATGTCAACGATATAAGAGCATATGTAAAAGAATTACAGATACAAACAGATATGCGTGTAGACTTCTTGTGTGTAGACTATCTAGATTTAGTCATGCCTGTAAGTGCTAAAGTCAGTCCCAATGATTTGTTTGTTAAAGACAAGTATGTTAGCGAAGAACTACGCAATCTTGCTAAGGAACTTAATGTAGTGTTTGTAACGGCTAGTCAGTTAAATCGTAGTGCAGTTGAAGAAATCGAATTTGATCATAGTCATATAGCAGGTGGTATCAGTAAGATCAATACTGCGGATAATGTGTTTGGTATATTTACAAGTCGCAGTATGCGTGAGCGTGGACTTTATCAGATACAGTTGATGAAAACACGTAGTAGTTCGGGTGTAGGTCAGAAGATTGAACTTGCGTTTGATGTTGAAACACTACGTATTACTGATAACAATCATCTAAATGACCCAAAACCGCAGACTACAGGTAGTGAATTATTAGCACAAATTAAGAACACCTCACAGATTACTGCTAATACAATATCAGAAGAATCAAGCAAAGTATCAGCAAATATAGGGGCTTCTAAACTAAAGTCATTATTAAGAGATTTAGGACAATAGACACCTTTACAAGATAAATATTAGAAAGGTATCTATATGCAAAAAAGAACTAAAAGCCTCTTAGAGGAATTAGACTCCATATCTTTAAACCGTGATATTCCACATATTGTCGAAAGTCGCGGCACTAATATTATTACTAGTGCTATTAATTTAATTAAATTAATGGAGCGCCACTATAATACCGAAACAGCAGAATTATTTGAAAAGAAGTTACTAAGTTCTATTAAAAATAGAGAGCCTAGTCGATTCGCAAAATCTGTTAAAAAAAACAAACAAATAGATAAATAATAATATGAGAATGCATGAAATTATTAATGAAAGTAAAGAGTTGGATGAAGTAAGTCCAACCTCACTAAAAACAGCAGCTGGTTTAAAGAAAACAGCAGCAAAAACTTCAACTCAACCTTCTGCGTCTACAAGTCCAGCAGTTACCTCTCAAACACCACGTATACAGAAAGTTGACAAACTTATTAATATTGTTAAAAATCTACCACAGCAACAAAAAGCACAAATAAGACAGGCTTTAGGTACACAAGAATAAGTTAAAAAGTCTGTCCAAATCCATGTATTTTAGTAAATGGACTAAATAATAGTAGACCTCTTTGAAGGTCAAACAACATGGAGATTTAAAAAATGGCACAATTCACTAGAGTCTCTGGCGACTTAAAACCAGTATTTCACTTAGATGCAAACTCATACACAAATTCAGGTGTAAACGCAGTCAGTTCAGCACTTACTGTACAGCCACAAGGCCCAAAGCTTGATTTTTTCACAATCACAGCAGACGGCGCATTGACTGGTACAGAAGTAAACACAATCATGCAAACTGTTCAACAGATTTCAACAGTTATGATTTATGAATATACTGATGCAGCTAACGACACAATCGCACTAGCATTGTATCCAACTGGAGCATATACAGCAGCTACTCTAAAAACAGCAGTAGACGCAGTTGCCCCAGCAGCAGTAACAGTAGCAGCCTCAGCAACTTTCACTAACTAATAATTAGTTAAAGTTATGCGACATAGAGCCCGGGAACTAAAATTCCCGGGCTTTTTTATGTTTGTAAATAGAGGATGAGCGATAAAATTGCTTGTTATACACTGTTTGATATTACGCAGACTGGAATTCCTAATAGGGCTAAACCGCCTGAGGGTATAGATTATAAAGACTGGGTTCATAAACGTAACACACAAATAAACTTTGATACTATAATACAATCTATATCTTTGCGTAGTCAGCCTGAAAATATATCTGTGCCGAAATATATTGATATTTCAGTAAATTATTTTGATATGGATGTTACAAGTTGTTGGATGTTTGATTTTGAGATACGTAGTATCGCAGTGTTTAGTGATGGCAACGATGAATTAGCATATCTTAAGGAGGATGTAAAAACTGTGCCTATGCTTATATGTGGTACAGAAGATTTAAGATTAAAACCTTACTTAAGCATAGAAAAACCTATAAAAAATATACATTTTATTAAATATTAATATGAATCATATTGATTTATCAAAAAAGATTAAAGACTTACTAGTCCTTAAACAAGATGATGGCAGTTACCACCTTTTTGGACAATATCAAATAACGAAAGACTCCAAAGGACTATATACTGTACAATGGATAAAAGATCCGACTATCATTATAAAGTTTGGACAACTTAAATATGCAGTGACTTGGTGTGTATTTCATAAAAATAATAAGCATAAAGATTTAAATAAAATCGTAGAACTAGATGAAACATTGGATAGTTTAAGTGCTACTATTACTAATCATAAACGACTTGTTGATAGAAATATTGAGAATAGATATGTGCATTTAGCCAAACTATCTGAAGATAAAATTAGACGTAAAACTGCACAAAAAGCCATGAATCTTTACGTTGAATATAGTAAATATTGGCAGAACAAGACATTTAAAGAATACACAACTCATTAATAATTTTTTATTTGGATGATAAATACACTATAGGATGTAATACCATGAAACTAGAACATTTTGATAATACGGACGTTGCCGTATCAGCACTAAAAAATAACTTTAACTATGACTTAGATGTAAGCAAGTTTAATAAAATACAAACTAGAAAAATGCTAGTTCAATTTATGAATGTTATTGAAGAAACTAAAAAGAAGGCTTCATATGATTCACATAACAATTCATCCTATCTAAAGGCATTAATGATTGCTGAAGCCCTAACACAGCATTATAAAACATTTTCTAATTCTTCAATAATTATAGAAAATCAAGCAGTAGAACAGGCAACTGTGACACTTGCGGCTCAAGAAATAGTTGATAAAGTTCAAAAAATGGTAGAACAATGTAACGATATGTTGGTTAAAGAATTACCAGCATTAGTTGACAGTATGCAAAGCGAAGTTGGAGTAAATGAAGCAAACACATACAACCAAGCAGCAAGCAGTGCTTTGACACAACTAAATCAAACATTAAGCCAAACACGCTCAACATTAAATGAAGCATTAAATGCTTTAACAGGACAACAAACAGATGGCGAATTTACGCCTGCAAGCGGCGGCGAAGAAATGGCAGTTACAGATGTAGTTGCTACTACTGAACCAGCAGCACCTGATAAAGCCCCAGTTGAAGAACCAGAAGAACCAGTTGGAGCAGTTGGCCGCGCAAAGAGATAATAAATGTATCTCTTTGAGTTTGAAAATCAAAATGATGAGGTTAATGCGATTTTAGTTGCAGCTGGCCGTCTTGAAGATTTGCGTAATCAACAACAACTAAAATCTAATTGGTCATTATATCAACTTACTAAATGGATTAATAATTATTTACAGCAAAGCGATTCAAACTATACACTTACTGAAAAAGATGTTTTAAAAATGGTTTCTAGTGATAAAAACCCATTTAAGAAAAGTATATTAAATATTCAAAATGGTGAGGTAGTGTTTAGAGGAAATAAAGAGCAACCACCTCCTGAACCTCAGTCAAGCGAAAGTAGTAAAGACACAGTAAGTAAAATGGCTAAAAAAGCACTAAACAAATAATCTATTACTTGACTTTAGGTTGCTTTATATTATAATATAGATATGATAACATTAACCAGTAATGCTAAAACTAGATTTAAAGAACAATTAAAAGATCGCGGCAAAGGATTAGGAATAAGATTGGGTATAACTAAAACAGGATGCAGTGGTTATGCCTATAAAATTGAATTTGCTGATGAATGGAAATCAGAAGATTTTTTAAGCATACATGATGATGTTTATGTTTGGGTCACAAAAGATGCATATAAGCATCTTGAAGGTATGACAGTTGATTATATTAGACAGGGATTAAATGAAAAATTTGAATTTATTAATCCTAATGAAAGTGGACGCTGCGGCTGCGGCGAGAGTTTTACTGTTTGATATATATCCCAACAAAATATCCTTATGCTGAATTAAAAAAGCAAACTATAGATGGGTCAAGGAAATATGTGACCCCAGACGGATTTGCAGTACCCAGTGTCACCACAATACTAGATGCTACTAAGCCAGAGGAAAAGAAAAAAGCATTACAAGAATGGCGTAAACGTGTAGGCGAAGAAAAAGCTAAACAGATTACTACTGAGGCTGCTGGTCGTGGCACACGTATGCATAAATGGTTAGAGAATCATATAAAGACTGGAGAAGCGGGCAATCCAGGCACTAATCCTTATAGTATACAAAGCCATAATATGGCTAAAACTATAATAGAAAAAGGACTATGCAAATGTCAGGAATATTGGGGTACAGAAGTAAGTTTATATTATCCTGAAGTCTATGCAGGAACTACTGATCTTGTAGGGGTACATCAAAATAGTGATGCTATTATGGATCACAAACAAACTAATAAGCCGAAAAAGCGCGAATGGATTGAAGATTATTTTATACAGTTAGCAGCCTATGCAAATGCGCATAATGAAGTCTATGGCACTAAAATACGTAAGGGTGTTATCTTTATGTGTAGTGCTGATAATCAATATCAAGAGTTTATTATAGAAGGCATTGAGTTCGATCAATGGACAGAATGTTGGTTTAAACGACTAGAACAGTATTATTCAAGTTTCGTTCATTAGTCCCAATAGCATAAATAGTTGTACTACCGGTACAGTAACACAACTATGGCTATTATACAGATATCTAAGATTCAAGTTAGAGCAGGCGATTTAGTCGATCTTCCGCAACTTTCTGAAGCAGAGTTCGGGTTCGCTACGGATGTTAAAAAATTATATATCGGTAAAACCATTGGAAATATCGAAAACGTTGAAGTCTTAACATCCTATTCAACTTTATCATTTAGTCAAATAGAAGGAAGTTATGGCAATTTAGAAATAAATCCATTGACTATACAGGACGGCCAGGTTCTAGGATACGATGCTAACGCTAATGCTTGGATTAATAAAGGTGCTGATAGCGGGGGTTTAATTAATTTAGGTAATGTAAGTAACGTTCAGATTGGCGGCGGTAGCATAGGTTATGTTTTACAAACTGATGGCACTGGTAATTTAAGTTGGACGCCAAAAACAGTAATTACATCATATATTGAAAATGCTAGCAACACTAATCCTGTAGTTATTACAACTACTGTAGATAACGAATTTATTGACCAGATGCGTGTGACATTTACTAATGTGCCTGGACCAGCAAATTCAATGGCAAACTTGTTGAATGGCGAAACTTTTTTCTGTAACGTACTAACAAGCAATACTTTTCAATTATGGAGTGATGGGAACTTCACACCAGGATTTAGTGTTGACGGCACAGTAGTTAATGCTTTTCCATATACATCTGCTACACAATCATCAGTTACGGGAAACTTAGTAACAGTAGGAAATACGGTACAATTTGCTGAAAATAATCCTATTATTTTTATTGGTGGAAGTTTAGATGTAGCAAATAGTACGCTTGTATTGGGACAAACTTACTATATTAAAACAATTGTAAGTTCTACAACTTTTACAGTTGCAAATTATTTGTTTGCAAATGGCACTGCAGGTAATGTCCAGCCATTAGGTACCGCAACATTTACTAATGCTAATGTCTATGTACCTGGTGGTCGTGTAATAAGCCCAGCAGCTGGAGCAGGCAATGTTGCAGCCGGGGGCAGTAATAGTACTATTCAATATAATGATAATAATTTCTTAACTGGTAGTAGTAATTTTGTTTATGATTTTACAAATAATAAAGTAATATTATCTGGAAATACAAAACAAGGCAATGCAAATATAGGCAAGATTACACTCACAACCGCAAGTAATGTAGGTACAGTAACAGCAAATATACTTGTTTCAAATATCGCTAATGGAACTCCTCCATTAACAGTAACTTCACGTGATAAAGTCACAAATCTTAATGTAGACTTTCTTGATAACTACGACACTTCAATTACTGCTGATATTTCAAGTTATGCGAACGGAAGCAACACATATAACACTATTGTTGTGCGCGATGGCAATGCCAACGTTAGAGCAAATAATTTTACAGGCAACAATGTAGTAGTAACAAGTAATGTCTCAGCAAATAATTTATCTATTACATCAAATGCCGATATTGGTCTTAATTTAGACGTAGGCAGTAATGCTAATATTGGTGGAAATACTAGTATTACAAACAATTTAAGTGTTGGCGGTTTAGCTAATATTGTTGGTAATACAGACATATTAGGCAATACTCATATACATGGCAATTTAACAGTTGGAAATAGCACAGGTAATATTAACGGTGTTGGTGACGGCATACAAATGTATGATTCAGAGTATGCTAAGTTAAATTATAATAATACAAGTTATGTTTACGTAGATCAAGACGGTGTAAGTTTAGAAACACCTGGCGGTATAGCACTATTAAACACTGGCGGCAATCTAAGTTTGCCTGGGGAACTATCTGTAGTAGATGGTAATTTAACTGTTAGTGCAAACATTACAGGAAACAATATAGAATCTAATAACCGTTTAATTGTTGGCGGCAATGCAAACATTGGCGGAATCGCTAATATTATCAGCAGTGCTATAATAGGCGGTAATGCAAATATTACTGGAAATTCTAATATTGGTGGATTCATTGGAATCGTAGGCAATGCTAATGTAGGGGGTACTTTAGGTGTTGTTGGCAATGCTAATGTTGGTAATATTGGTGCAACTAGCGGAGTACTTACAGGCACACTTAATGTTACAGGCAATGCTAATGTAGGTAATATTGGTGCAGGCAGTGGTGTATTAACAGGAACATTAAATGTAACCGGCAACGCCAATACTGGAAACATTGGTGCCAATAATGGAGTCTTAACAGGTACACTTAATGTTACAGGTAATGCTAATGTTGGTAATATTGGTGCAACTAGCGGAGTGCTTACAGGTACACTAAATGTTACAGGTAATGCCAATACTGGAAATATTGGTGCAGCTAGCGGAGTACTTACAGGTACGCTTAATGTCACAGGTAATGCCAATACTGGAAACATTGGCGCACAGTTTGGCGTATTTACAAATGTAAGTGGTAACGGAGCCAATCTATCATCAATCACTGGTGCTAATGTAACTGGTTGGGTAGCAAATGCCAATATAGCAAATTATGTTGTAGTTGGTAATGCTAACGCGCACACACCAGGATCAAATGTTTTTCTAGTTTATGCTTCAGATGTAGGTAATCAAACACTTAATATTGATAACGCCAACAACAAATTAATTTATGAGCCATATGATGGCAAATTAAGAACACATATATTGGTAGTTGACATAAAATTAACTAACAATGGTGGTGAAGATGTTGTATTAGATGGTAATAGTAATAGTATACAATTCAATGTCACTAATAGATCAAATGCTATTGTAATTAGTGAAGCCACTACAAATTTAGGATCTATTAGTAATTTAGTAATCACTGGCGGTAGTAATGGTAATGCATTATTAACTTATGGTAATGGAACACTATATTGGGGTGAAGGGGGAGGCGGCGGTGCTGCAGGAGCGACAGGACCTACGGGACCAACTGGTCCAACTGGTCCTACGGGGCCAACTGGCCCAACTGGTATAACAGGCCCAACTGGACCAACTGGACCTACAGGCTTAACAGGTCCTACCGGACCAACTGGACCAACTGGACCTACAGGCTTAACAGGCGCAACCGGAGATAGATATTCTGCAACTTCAAATAACAGTCTGTCGATTACAACAGGATCAGTTTCACTAAACATTGGCGCTAATTATGCGTATACAGTAGATCAAACTGTAATTATAGCCAACTCTGTAGCACAATCTATGAGCGGAAAAGTTACGTCATATGATAGTAGCACAGGCGCTATGGTTGTAAACGTTACGGTCGCTGTAGGAAGTGGAACATATAATAGTTGGACAGTTAATATAAACGGCGGATTAGGAGCAACAGGTAACACAGGTCCTACTGGTCCAACTGGAATTTCCGGTACTGATGGTAGCACAGGCGCAACAGGGCCTACAGGATTAACTGGTCCTACAGGCCCTACTGGACTAACAGGACCAACTGGTCCAAGTGGTGGTCCAACTGGAGCCACAGGTACTACAGGACCAAGTGGAGCAACTGGTCCAGATGGTTCTACGGGTGCAACTGGATTAGTTGGTGCTACTGGCGCTAGCGGTCCTCCAGGTAGCCCAGGCGGTGCAACTGGTCCTGCAGGAGAAGCAGGAGCCACAGGGGCAACAGGTATACAGGGTGCTGCTGGTGACACCGGGGCAACAGGTGCTACTGGTACTGCAGGTATTGATGGAGCGACAGGTGCTAGCGGTCCTCCAGGTAGCCCAGGCGGTGCGACCGGACCAACTGGCCCAACAGGTCCAACTGGTGCTACTGGACCTACTGGATCAACTGGGTCTACTGGACCAACAGGTCTAACTGGTGCTACTGGTATAGGTGCTACTGGTACAACTGGTGCAACAGGTCCAACTGGTGCAACAGGTCCAAGCGGTGCAAGTTATGTGCATACACAAAGTTCAGCAAGTACCACATGGACTGTAACACATAATTTAAATAACCAATATGTAAACATCGAACCTATTGATAGTACGGGCAATAGTTACGTTGGTAGATATGATTATCCAATAGTTACATTTACAAATGCTAATGTAATTACACTTACATTTACTAGTGCTGTTACAGGATACGCCGCAGTATCAGCAGGTGGTGCAGCAGGCGCTACTGGAAATACAGGACCAACTGGACCTACAGGACCAACTGGACCTACAGGACCTACAGGACCAACTGGTTTAACTGGACCTACAGGACCTACAGGACCAACTGGTTTAACTGGACCTACAGGACCTACAGGTCCAACAGGCCCCACTGGTGATACTGGTTCAACCGGGATAACTGGTCCCACAGGGGCTACAGGTGCTACTGGAGAAGGTTCTACTGGTGCTACAGGTCCAATAGGTCCTACGGGGCCAACAGGCAGCGCAGGATCAGCATCAGGTAGTAATACACAGGTACAGTTTAATGATGCCGGAGCATTTGCAGGTAGCGCAAATCTAACCTTTAATAAGGTTACAAACACACTATCTGCTAATTTATTAACAGGTACGTTAACCACTGCAGCTCAACCAAACATCACAAGTGTTGGCACTTTAACTAGTGTTAGTATAACTGGTACTGCTACAGCAGGTAATCTAAGCACTGGCGGTAATTTAAGTGTCACGGGCAACGCGACAGTAAGTGGCAATTTAAATGTCAGCGGTAATTTAGTATACATCAATGTATCTACATTATCTGTAGTAGATCCTATAATTGAATTACAGACTGGACCTAACGGCGCTGCTCCAACTAGCAATAGTGGATTAGATGTAGGCACAGCATTAAACTATTACGATACACAAGCACGTATCGCATTTATGGGTTGGGATACAAGTAACGCTGAATTCGGCATGGCAAGTCTTGCTACCATAGCAAATGAAGTAGTTACATTTAGCACATATGGTAATTTGCGTGTAGGCAACATCATAGGTAATGGTCAAGCATTAACTGGTCTAGCAGGCGGTAATGTTTCAGGTCAAGTTGCTAACGCATTAGTTGCAGGTACAGTATATACAGCAGCACAACCAAATATAACATCAGTAGGTACACTAACTGGCTTAACAGTAAGTTCTACAATTAGCGGTTCAGTAAGTGGCTCAGCAGGTACTGTGACAACTGCGGCACAACCAAATATTACATCGGTAGGTACATTAACAAGTTTAACTGTTAGTGGTTCAACATCCGTTACTGGTAATAGTGCATTGACAGTAACTAACATAACAACCGGGGGAAACACAACTTTAGGATACTTAACTGGTAACTGGACACTAACCACAGGCTCTAGATTACAAGCAACTTACTCTGACTTAGCAGAATACTACGCAGCAGACAAAAATTATCCTGCAGGAACCGTGTTAGAATTTGGTGGGGATAAAGAAGTTACATTAGCAGGGATCGAAAGCAACAAACTAGCAGGTGTTGTAAGTAGCGAACCAGCATATGTAATGAATGGAAACATCCAAGCAGAGCATCCTGTAATAATAGCATTAATAGGACGTGTTCCTGTACGCGCTATAGGTTTCGTACATAAAGGTGACATGATGATTAGTGCTGGTAATGGTTTAGCAAAAGCAGCAATATTAACTCCTAAGATCGGCACTGTAATTGGTAAGGCAATATCAAGTAAATCTAATGATGTTGAGGGTATAGTTGAGGTCATGGTAGGACGTATATAAGATAAATAATATTATGGCAGCAGTAATTTACACACCCAGCGGAACAAGTCAACAAACATCAGCCTCAGGCACTGATAAGGTACGTATATCAACTACTACTAGTGCAGTCGCGGTTGCAGTAGGTAGTAATCCAACAGCAAATTTAACTGGTTGTGAAATAATTCCAGCAAATACTGTAAACAATAGTTTTATTGTAGGTGAAGGAAATAAGATTGCTTATATCAGTGTAAGCGGTACTGGTATATTTTCAGTCACAGAACTTGGCGCAGCTATCGGCGAATAATAGTAGCGTAAAAAAATCTACTTTTTTGATAAATAATACTGTTCAATACGTTGTTGTATTGACTTATGCGGTTCCCGCCGCGTATCGGCTAGAACCCGAAATTATAGGAGAAAAACAATGGGTCGTCCACTAAAAATCGCAAAAGCCCAGGCTGTGGTTACATTAACAGCAACAGCAGCGGCAACAGATATCGTAACTACTTCAGCAAACTTTACTACTCTAGGCATTATTGCAGGCATGCCATTCATTCCAGCAAGCAGCGTAGGTGGTTTAGTAGCAGGTACTACATATTTTATTCTAGAGGTAATTAACGCAGGTGCTAACAGTACATTTACTGTGTCTGCAACTACACTTTCTGCAAATCCAACTTCTGAGAAAGTTGATCTTTCAACTACAGCAGCACAATCTGTAGCCCTAACAGTTGGCGTTGTTGATGCATATTTCAACAATCCAATCAGCGGCGAAGGGTATCCAGCAACTAACACAGCAACATTTGGTGTAGTTGGGGGTAATACTGCAATATTTGGTAATCAAGTTCTATGTCGCGTTGCAGTTGGCCAGTCAGGTACAGGGACTTTAACAGCAGCTACAAATAGCACTACTGTAACAGGCAGTAGCACTGTATTTGATACTCAACTATCAGCAGGTTCAGTATTAGCCAATAGTGATGGAGATTTGATTGGCTATGTAGATAGTATTACTGCTGCTGACGAGCTTGAATTAACCGCTAATGCGGCGGTCGCTGTATCAGGCGGAAGTTTTGCATATGCTGACAATGAAGCGGGATTCATCGTGCGTCAAAAAGGCAAACAGAAGTATTTGGTAAAAGGATCAACATCTGGATTAGTAGGTGCGTGCTATACAGCGAACCTAGCAAACACAGCGTTGTTACCAAACACTATGTCAATCATTGCAACATATGCTAACGCAGACACTACTCTAGTACAAAGCCTAAGTGATCATACTCTTGAAATATTTACAGCAACTTCTGGCGAGACAGCATTGCCAAATGATGCAGCAAATATTAACAATAGTTCACCAGCATTCGGTACATTCAATACTGCTGCTGTGGCTAACGCTGATAATGGTATGCCTTATCCATTAGTAAGTATTAATAAGGCTTGATAGGAAGTAAAAAATGCCAACAACAGTAAGAAAGCGTTTTGAACAAACTGTTACCGATGTGGCAGTATTGCAATTAGAAGTTCGCAATCTACATGATAAGGTTGATGAATTGAAAATTGATGTTAAAGATTTACACGAATGTTTAGATCGTAACATGGCTGAAACGAGAGATTTCTTAAAAGAGTTTCAAGACAGCCAAAATAAAGCACATGAAGAATTAGCAGACAAGGTATCAGGCATTGAAAAGATAAAATGGATGCTAATGGGCGCAGCAGCAATACTGGGCGCTACGGGTGTCGAAGCAATTCAGATGATTGTAGGCTGAGTATAGTCTATATGACTAGTAAAAACGGGGCATAAAGCCCCGTTTTTATTGTGTAAGTGTTTTTAGTTTTTCTTGCACTACATCAATATTAATAGTTGAAAATAATCCAGGATGTAGTGGTCGTGGATATTGTCCATCGCCTACCCATGCATATCCACAATGTTCATCATTAAGTAATGGTTTGAATTCTTCATTTATCGCACAGAAAAAAGTATGGTAAGTAAAACTTCCATTCACAAACTTTTGAATAGGAATTAATTTAGCGTTAGTAGGCCAGTAACTAGTTTCTTCTAAACATTCACGTTTTAATCCATTTAGTAATGTTTCTTCTGGATCTATTTTTCCTCCAGGTATACTCCATACATAGGCTTTACCATCGTTTCTAAAAAGATATAAGAAACGTTTTGTTATTTTACAATAAAAGAATATTCCAACTGCTGTATTATTCATTAGATCACTATACTGTAATCACCCTGTTCATACCAACCTTCATATGATTTCATCCATTGTCCTTCTTCTTGAACATATCTATATTGTACATTATTAGCAAGATTAGTTACATATTCAACATCACCTTCTTCAGCGTCACTGGCATCAAAGTCTACGCTCCAACTCATGGTCGTCGAACTAAATTGTATAATATCATTAGTGCTTGCAATTAAATCTCCCCAAGCAGCTGTACTATTATCTTCATGTCCTATATTTTCAACAATTAAATATCTGCGTCCATTTATAGGCCCTGGTAAACCTGCATTTGGGCCTACCATTAGTGGATTAATAACACCACTGACTGAAGTTAATGTGTTTTGAGGTAATGTATCAGTGTCTACTTGATAAATTAATATTCTATCATCTAATGGATCTGGAACAATTGTACCAACAATTTCATCCTCCATATAAGGGTTCTGTAACCATATTTGACTAATGCCTGGTTTCCATTTACCATATACGTTCAATAACGCAGTCCAATATAAATTAGTATTTGGAGGTGCTGGCATTTCAAAAGTTTCATTACTTGGATAGAACGGTTCATCGTTAGGTAAAAGTTGTAATGTTCCATTCTGAAATAAAACTTTATAACCATATGGAGTAATTTTTTGTCGTGTACCTAATAATAAATCTTCATCTTTAATATCAAGTAATGATTTACCTTTATATATACTAGCAATAACTTTATGAATTACTCCCATCTTTTTCAGTTTACTACTTGTACTGATGAATATAGGCATGTAAAAACGCCAAGTTAATACGTCAATTGGATTGCCTGTACCAATAGGTATACTGCGACTACTAAATGTAATACCATCTTGAAAAACAACACTTAATGACGTCCAATCTATAAAGTTGTCTGTACTTTGAATTTCTAATGCAGGATTAAAAAGCGTACCTAATTGCTCCATTAATTGTAATTTTTGATTATAATTTGTAGTCCACATATCAACTTGACAACGTAATGTATAAGGTACCGGCATCAAACGTTCTACAGTAAATGCTTGCCCTTGTGTAGTTTCGTATGTCTGACTTTCAGAATTATATGCACGTTGTCGTACATTAAGTCTATCTATAAATGTAGGATCTTGCATACGTCCTTGATCATATTCTAATCCAGTAATATAATAAGTTATTAATGGAGCACTGGGTAAATTACTTGCACTATTTTTTGCAATAATTGTACTAGCTTGTCTACTAGCATCGCCGTACATTACAGGAACACGAACAAGTATGTCATTGCCGTTGGGATCCTTACCTTTAGTTACATACCAATTACTAAAAATCTTAGCAAATTGTAATAAGAATCTACGTATTTGATTATCGTAAAAAAATTGTGCCATATTTTATTCTTCTGGTGGTATAGGTGTTTGTGGTAAGTTTAATATTTGACTTAATGGCTGTGCTGACTTTATTAATTTCTCTTGATTATTTACGTAGATTTCCCCGTCATCATTAATAAAGCCACTAAGTTGTGATTTATCAGCATATGTAAATCCTGTGTCAGTTCTTACTTTAGTGCTAATACGTACCCATAGTTGTCCGTCCCAGCGATATAATATTTGTGGCAAATAATCTATACGTAAGAAATAATCTCCAACTTGTGGACTTTGTGGAAAACTAATACCTGCCCCTGTAGGAATTCCATTTGGTGCCTCTCCAGTGCCATCAAGATAACCGCTAGTATACCCAAACGATCTTGGACTGGCTCGCATGATAAACTGAAACGCTGGATCGCAATCTGCACGATAGTTCATAGTTTGTGGTCCATATGGTTCCGTACCTGTAAAACCAGACGCTACAGGATTTTGGTCAGCCGTAGCATAAGTGTTGTCAGCAGTACCATAAGGGCCAGTTACTGGCCCTAATGGTAATATAGTCAATACTCTGTCATTTTCTACTACACGGCTTGTGCCTACGTCCTGTAGTGGGGCAGGTTTATATTCACGTACTTGTAAACTTACTGGATTTTTGCCTACTAATTTATCAACACCATCAACTGTCATGTTCCATAAATTTTCTACTGTGGCTTTAGGGATACGCAAAGCAGCACTTTTCATACTGTATGATGGATTCGATACAAATAATATTGTGCCGGTACTATTAACATTAGGTGGACCGTCATTTGCTTGTTCTATGCCCTCTGGGGGTGCAGGCTGATCGAACTTATTTGACTTAACACCATTTTCTTCAAAGACGCCATATGTAGGTACTATATAAAGTTTGCTACGATCATAACCTGCTTTAGGAACAATACGTTTCGCTTCCTCAAGTTGAGCATTGTTAATTTCAATATTTCTATTGTATGTAGCAAGTATATCTTTTAGGTTTTGTCCTGTATCTAATCTCCAGTAAGTAGAATCAGGAGGGCTTGTATTTGCCGGTACATCAGTAATACTAATATAATTTTTATCGCCAAAACTTACAACATAACCAGCAGCATATGTTTTAGTTTTATCCCAATCTCCTAAATAATTATCTTGATTAATTGGTTCTTTAAGTATGTTACTAAATTCTTCACTGTCTACTAATGGTTCACATTTAATACGCCATAGATGTGGATACCATGTTTGACTAAACCCTTCACTAGCAAAATTAGAATCTGTAATTTGATAAAAACGTTTAAGTGCTACTGGTATAGTTTCTTTCAAAGGATTATAGTCTAATAAATGTGGCAACTCAAGAACATCGCCCACCATTAACTTTCTACCAACGATATCGATCATATCGTTATAGTGAACGGTGATGAATATAATGTCATTATTCAAGAATAAGCCAAACTGGCTTAGATCGAAGTCTAAGTTTTGAACACTATAATGACCACGTAATCTATAAATGTTTGGATCATATTTACGATCACGATTTTCTAAAAACAATAAATCTTGTATCTGATTTGGATCAGTTGTCAGGTATTGGGGTTGAGTATAATCAACACTAGGTGTCTGTGCATCTGGGCCTAGATACTTATGAATATATAAGTCAGTGCCACCAACTGTCAACATTTCGGATATTGTTGTATCCATAAATTTGTAGTCGTTTTGTTTGGTAGGGCTATATAAGGACAGTTTAGGCATATAGTATTTAGTTTAAAATCAATGGCTTACATAGACTTGACTCTATTTAAATAAGGCTTTATAATAGTAGGGTTGAAGTATAATTACGGAGTTTTTCATGGTTAAGTCAAAATCAGAAATTAAAGAGTTGCACCCACGCGACACTGACGCAAAGTACATTGGGCCCGAACCCACATTCGACTATGCAGCGGTTAGCACTACGTGGGAACTCGCCAAAGCATTTAATTGGTATAATCACTTTTATGATAATAAGGACGCTAAGGAATTTCTTGCCCAATATCTAGATGTTGTGGGCAAGCAACAAGTTGCGAAAACGCTACGCCGCGTCAATGATCGTCATGTCAAGCCCACTTATGGTTGGCTTGCACGATGCATTGTCAGGGGCAGCGTAGTAGATAATGATACTCTGTCTAAGTTGCAATCTGAGATTGATCGTCTTGTGTCACTCACTCAGCCCGATGACACTACAGACGTTCCTGTTGTGGGTAATCGCCCCAATGTGCAGGAGATCATGCGTGAGCGTACTCTGAATCTTGGCGGCGAACTTGAAGGCTTGTGGGACGAGTATATAAAAAATGGTGCTGGTAAAGATGGTATCAAGGCAATTGAAGTGTTGTCACAAAGCAACATATTACCGCAGCACGTTCCTATTCTTATTGAAGCCTGGCAAACTAAACTTGATGAGTACAACGAAGTTGCATCGGGTAAAGATGAACAGTTAAACGAGGCGTATGAGCGTTTCGGTAAGATTCAGTTACGTAACATCATAGGCAGTATTGAGACTGTAATTGCCGATCTTAACGCATATGTTGGTATGAAGAAAGCAGGCAAGAAGCCCCGTGCTAAAAAGACAGTGCCTGTTGAGAAAATTGTCAGACGTTTGAAGTATCTCAAATCTCTCAAACTTGAAAAATTAGAACTTACAAGTATTAGCCCAACTAAACTGCATGGCTGTAGTGAGGCATGGGTATACGATACTAAGAAGCGTAAACTGCATCATTATGTTGCTGATGAGTATACCAAAAGTCTTAGTGTCAAGAGTAATACTCTGATTGGTTTCTGTACTAAGGAATCGCAGATCAAAACTCTACGCAAGCCTGAAGAGCAAATTAAAGTTATTATGGGTAGCAAGCCTGCTGCGCGTAAATTCTTTGATAGCATTAAGGCAGTAGCAGCAAAGCCTAATGGTCGCTTTAATGCTAACATGATTATATTGAGGGCATTCTAATGGATAATAAATATGAATTTGATCCTATCAAATCAAGAATGGGAACACTAATGCAAATTATAGATACAGCTATACTATCTACCAATGATCGTAACGATCACTTGATGCTAGCGTGTGCTATGCTGCAACGCACAAGAGAAATTTTTGACTATACATTAGGCGAGAGTGGACGTAAAACGATGTTTAAGGATTTAGTATGAGTAACCAAATTGATTTAAAAAAATATCAAGAGTTTGTAAAGGCTGTTACTAGCAAAGAAAGTAATGATCTTACAGAGTTTATGAATCGTTTGGACCAGTTAGATGCGAATTATGAATCATATGGTCCAGATGGCGAGTATATGCATGGGCCAATGGCTAATGTACCTTTATTACTTACAGGCGCTATAGGATTGAATAGTGAAGCCGGCGAGTTAATCGAGATCGTAAAAAAGATACTATTTCAAGGTAAACCACTAAGCCAAGAAAACGTCTTTCATATGAAACGCGAATTGGGAGATATTATGTGGTACTGGATTAGTACTTGTCGCGCACTTGAGTTAGATCCAAATGATGTAATTGCGGAGAATGTACGTAAACTTGAAGCACGATACCCTGGCGGCAAGTTTGATGTATATCAAAGTGAACATAGGAAGATTGAAGATATATAAAAAGTGCAAACAAAATTTACATTTGCAAGTTTAGGCTGTTCCCATAGTAGTTATTATGCTGGTACACCCTGGCCTATTATGCTTTCACAAAAATTGAATTGTGAACTAAAAATGGCATATAGTGCAGGTGCTGGGAACGAAATGAATGTAACAAAATTAAATCAACTACTAGTAAACAATAAATTAGATTTAGTAATAGTTCAGTTAACAAGCGCCGGCAGATTAACTTTGGGACTAAATTCTGAAAGTTTTAATTTTTATGAACCTATATCATCAGACAAAGACCTTACAGGCACTCATAATGTTAATAACGTAACTTATTATACTTTCAATCATACTAGTAATTTAGAAAACCTTAAAAGACATCTTAATAAATCATATCATAGTGATGTTGACGATTTGATTATTAATCACATAATTACAAGCGAATATAATTTATATCATAAAATTGTACATACCATTTGCGCCATGGAAAATTTGGCTAGAATGTATGGTATTCCAATTGTTTTCTTTAGTTGGTGTGATGATATAGAAAAAATTATGAAAGAAAACAATTATGCTACTGTGTATAATAACTTGAATTTTATACCAGGAACTGCTGAAGGTTTTTTCCATGAGAAAAAGATTGAAAGAGTAAAGACAGGACCCGCTGCTGGACATTATGATACCACAGCACATACAAGTCTTGCATTTGAGTATATTTTACCATATCTCATATCACACAATTTTATACAATATCAAGCATCAGATATAGTTTAACTTATACATAAACTTCCGATAAATAGTTTATTATCGGGAAGTTTTATGGCTAACGATCCACTAGCAACACCTACAAATGCTACTTTAGAAGAAGCAAAACAAGGTTTATTCAATAATCTACGCTTGCGTTTAGGTGGTGATATAATTGATCTAGAATTAGATCCGCAACACTATGAGGCTGCATATAACTACACTATTAAATTATATCGTCAGGCAGCACAAAATGCTAATATAGAGTCTTATACTTTACTTACAATTATTAAAAATATTGATACCTATACTCTTCCTGCAGAATTTATAAATGTACGTGCAATATTTCGTAGAACAGTAGGTCTTGAAACAGGACCAAGTAGCACAAGTTTTGATCCATTTTCAAGTGCTATATTAAACACTTATCTATTAAACTATAACTACACAGGTGGTATGGCTACATACGACTTTTATGCAGGCTATGTTGAATTAGCAGCACGTATGTTCGGTGGCTATGTTACATACACATTTAATCCAGTAACAAAAGTGTTGAAAATGGTACGTGACTTTAAAGGTACAGGTGAGCGTGTACTTATTTGGGCAGATGTTCAGCGACCAGAATTAGAATTATTACTAGATCCCGGCGCAGGCGTTTGGATAGGTAATATGATTTTGGCAGTGCTTAAAGGTATAATTGGCGAAGCCCGTGAAAAATATGGTAGTATTGCCGGACCCGGTGGTGGCACAACTTTGAATGGTACTGCAATGAAAAATGAAAGTAAAGAAGAGATGAATCGTTTAATGGATGAGTTGCGTAAGTATGTAGATTATAGTCAGCCTCTAACTTGGATTCAAGGTTAAAGATTACAGCACTTAGTAGTTTTTAGTTGCATGATTTTATGAAATTTCAAATTCTTTCATCTGAAAGGGGATTTCTAAAAGATACACCTAGCGATTTAGACAAGATTAAGTGGCCAGGCAAACAAAATTTTAAACATAGTAATAAGGCAAATTTACATGCTCCCTGCTATTATAAAATAATCAAGGAAAATTTTTTACAGATAGGCATACAAGTTGATTTGTTACATTTTGAGGAAATAGATAAAAAATTACCATGGATTGTTGATGTTAGTCTAAATTGGTGGAATTACAGTGAATTTGATGGGAATATTTTAGACAGTATAAATGATGATGTTAAGAAAGAATTGATAGAAGGATGTGCTTATCTTGTAATTAACAATAGTTGGGAAAGTCACACTAGATGTTTTTTTGAAAAAACACATCAGCTTTTAAAAAATACACAGTTACCTGCTCATAAAGTAATCTATGTATGTAATGCCTATAAACTAAATGAACACTATGAAAGTTTTGCAAATGAACAAAATATTAAAGATAAAATTTTAACTATATATTCGCCACACTTATTCAATACGTTTAACAAACTTGAATTCCCATTATATGATTACGACAGAACTAAACCTAAAATTAAAACTTATCTTTGTTTGAATAGAATGCCTAGAGAGCATAGAATAATGATGGTATCATTATTATCTTACTATGATCTTTTACAATATGGATACGTAAGTTTAGGCACCACTCCTAATGTAAGGTGCTGCGAATTGGATAGAGACGAAAGATTACGTATAGGATTTGAAAAAATTAAACATAAGTTTCCATTAACAGTAGATACAAATGATTTTATTACTAATCATGTAGGGTATACGTCATTTCCTATAGAGTTTTGTCAACAAACATATTTCAGTTTAATTATCGGCACATGGGCTTTAGAAGAACAGGAACGTTCAGTATCTATTAATGAAAAGGAAATTAAATCTATATTGGCAAAACATCCCTTTATTACTTTTGCTAGACCCTATACATTAGAATATATAAAAGACATGGGATTTCTTACCTTCTCCAAATGGTTTGATGAAAGTTATGATCAAGAAGTAAACGACATTAAAAGAATGGAAAAAATAGCAATGGAAGTTAAAAGATTGACCAGTTTAAATGCTAAACAATGGCAAGTAATATTAAACGAAATGGAGCCTATTTTACAACATAACTACAATAGATGTGTAAATTATGTCTCTGATAGATGCTATTTTCAATCTGATTTAAAAAAGTTCCTATATTTGGTCGCTTCAACTGATAAGGCGATAGATAGAAAGGCTGGAAGTGCTATATAGTCTTGGTTATTAAATATTGGTAAAAATAACGCTAGATTTTTGTAATCAAGCCTTATATAATAGTATTATGGAAATTAGTATATGATTATCAGCATTACTGGCTTTATTGGGTCTGGTAAGGACACGATTGCTGATTATCTTGTAACCTTTAAGGGATTCAGACGTATGAGTTTTGCGGAACCGCTCAAAGATGCAATTAGCGCAATCTTTGGCTGGGACCGTGAATTACTTGAAGGTAGAACAGCCCATAGTCGTGAATGGCGAGAGCAAGTTGATATTTGGTGGGCAAAAAGATTAGATTTGCCGCATTTAACGCCACGTTTTGTATTACAGCAGTGGGGAACAGAAGTAGGCCGTCGTGCGTTTCACGATGATATATGGATTGCTAGCGTAGAAAATAAACTACGTAGTATAAAAGACAACATAGTATTGAGCGATGCACGTTTCCCTAATGAACTTAAAGCAATTAAGAACGCAGGGGGAAATACAATAAGAGTTAATCGTGGGGAAAACCCTTTTTGGTATGATGCGGCTCTTGAATATAGTCGTGGTTATTATAGTGCTGGATATATGAATGCTAGAAAAATACTAGAAGAACATAATATTCATGCTAGTGAATATAGTAGTGTGGGACTTAAATATGATTACTACATTGATAATAATAGCACAGTAGATGAACTACATCGTCAAATTGACTCAATAATCAATCTGTAAATCGCCGCGCTTCCAGGACAATTCTTTTCGCTTAACAATTTCTACACAATTTAAACAAATAGTCCTTAGATTTACAAGTTTAATGTTTTTTAAATTTCCATCAATGTGAAATACAGTCATTTGACTAGGATATATTGATTTAAAACCACAATTATCACATACTAGTTTCTTTTTATAACCAGCCTTTTCCCAATTAAATAATCTTTTTTTTGCTTTAATTTTCTTTTTGCCGCAATCATCACAATGACTGCGATAATGCTTAATATTATCCTTTATATAGTTAATAGCACTATAATTCTTATTACAAACAGTACAAATAGGTCTTATTTTAATCATAAACTTATTTAACAAAAAACCTTCGAAGGTTTGCTATTGGGCAGTTTTTCCTATTAATTAATAAATATTATTAAGAAACCAGGGTATGTAACCCTCAAAATATTACAACATAGGAAACAGAAAAATGCCAGCTTTAACATCACCAGGCGTCGAAGTTACAATTATCGACCAGTCACAATATCTACCCGCAGCAGGCGGAAGTGTACCATTCGTAATGGTTGCTACAGCAGCAAATAAGGCTAACCCAGCAGGCGTAGGTATTGCGCAAGCAACAACAACTGCAAATGCAGGTAAATTATTTCAAGTCACTAGTCAGAGAGATTTGGTTACACTATATGGTAATCCATTCTTCTATCAGACTGCTGACGGTACTCCAATTCAAGGGTATGAATTAAATGAGTATGGTCTATTAGCAGCGTACTCAGTATTGGGTGTAACAAACAATGCTTATATATTAAGGGCAGATATTGATCTAGCAAGTCTAGTAGGTAGAACAGGACGCCCAACTGCAAATCCAGCAGATGGCACATACTGGTTAGATACAACTACAACAACTTGGGGTATCTATTGTTGGAGCAACGAAAAACAATCATATTATTATAAGTCACCTGTAGCAATAATCACTGACGAAGAGGATACATCTTCAGGTGCCCCTGCTGCAAGCATTGGCGCAATAGGCGATTTTGCTATAGTTGATTATGAAGCCAAAGAAGGCAATCCAGTAACAGAAAAGGCTACTTATTATTATAAGAATTATTTGAATTCTTGGGTCGAAGTAGGTAGTTTCGATTGGCTAAGTTCTATCCCAATGGTTTCGGGAAGTACTACTAGCCCAACTATTACTATTGGCGATACAGTAACATTTACTAATAGCGGAGTAACATATACTGTTACTGCGACTGGAACTACACTAAGTTCACTTGTTGGTCAAATTAATAATACATTAGCAATACAAGATATTGCTGCAAGTTCAACCAATAATGTACTTAACATATTTGGTCGTAGCCTAATTGACGATGACCCAACTTCCAGTGCAACAAAATGGACATTGGGCGGTACAGCATTATCATCACTAGGTATAACTGCAGGTGATTACTATCAACCACAAATGTTCTTTGGTACGTCAGCGCAGCAGCCATTGTGGCAGGGCAGTCTTCCAGCAGTTGCAGGAACAACACCTGCTCCAACTAATTCAGTATGGATTAAAATCTCAACTGTAACTAATGGATTAAATCCAAAAGTTAGTAGTTTTGATTCAACACTTGCTACTTGGAGATCACGTACTTGTAACGTATTCCAAAGTGACATGCTAGCCACTAATGCAGTAGATACTCTTGGTGGTAAGAATATTCCAGCAGGTAGCGTATATATGCAGGTCGATCCGTATGGAGCATATGATCAATCTCCAGTATATATTTGGAAGCGTAATTCTATAGGGCCAACTGTTGTTACAGGCAGCAACACTAGCCCAGAATTTAGTTCAGGTGGTACATTAAAAGTTCAAGTAAGTGCTCCTGGCGAAACAGCGTTTCAAAATAATCCATTAACTTCTGAACCTTGGGAAGTTACTATTGCTGCTAGCAGTAATGCAGCACAGTTTGCAACAGCATGGAGTGCAGCAAATATTAGTTACACTACGGCAGCTGTAAACAGTGATGGCGCAATCGTAATAACTCACACAGAAGGCGGTGAAATTGTTATCAATGAAAATACTGGTACAAACTATGCGTCAATCGGTGTACTAGACGAGGCAGGTTTAGTATCAGGTACTACAGATGGCTGTAAGTGGGGACCATCAGTAGCAATTTCTGATACTGCATTTGCAACAACTAATATCTCATCATCAGGTACAGGTCTAACTGTTAATTTATCGACTCAATATGGTTATGTAACAGTTGATAGAGATACTTTTGGTAATGCAGGCTCAGGCTATGCTGCTGGCGATACTGTAAAAGTATTAGGCACATTAATTGGCGGCGCTGCTACAACTAATGACGTAAACATAAAGATTACAGCAGTAAGCGGCGGAGCCGTCACAGCAGTTGCGTTAGCAGGATCAACAGCAAGTGTTGCTCCAACTATGTTCACTACTATGTTAAGTAACTGGTATTATGTGGACTACGAACCAAACGAAGGTTTCCCAAATGTTGCCCCGCCAGATAGAACTAATTGGTTCTGGGCTGTTGCTGACCAAGCAGATATTATGGTTAGATGCCAAACAGCAGATGCAACAACTGGTGCATACTGGAAGGCATATCGTAACCAAGCATACGATAAGAATGGTTTCCCAAAAACTACTGGAACAAATACAACTGATCCAAATGGCCCAATTATGGCAGCAAGCGCACCAACAACACAAAGTGATGGTACTACTGCATTAAGTTATGGTGATCTATGGATTGATACTAGCGACTTAGAAAACTTCCCAGTAATCTATCGTTGGCAAGCAAAGAGAAATAGCAATGGTACATATGTAGCACCAGAAACAGGTACTTGGGTATTGTTAGATACAAATGATCAAACAAGTGCAACAGGAGTATTGTTTGCAGATGCGCGTTGGGCACTTAACGGCACAACTAACCCAGCAGATGATCCTATCCCAACTATTAAATCAATGTTGAAAAGCACGGCTACTGTCAACGCCAATTATCTTGATGTTGATGCTCCTAACTCAAATTTATATCCAACTGGTATACTGTTGTTCAACACACGCCGCTCAGGATATAATGTTAAGCAGTATCGCACAAATTACTTGACTTCAACTAATTTCCCAGACAAATCAACATACCCAACAATTTCTTCAACATGGGTTTCAGCGAGTGGATTAGATGATAAAGGTAAGGCGTATATGGGACGCAAGGCACAGCGCAACATGGTTGTAAAGGCTATGCGTTCGACAATGGACACAAATCAATCACTACGCGATGAAGATAACTTCTTCAACTTAATGGCAACACCTAATTATCCTGAACTACAACCAAACATGGTCGTATTAAACAATGATCGTGGGCAGACAGGTTATATCTTGGGTGACACTCCAATGGGTCTAGCAGAAAGTGCAACAGATATTCAAGCATGGGCAACTAATGCTGCTGGTGCTACAGGCACTGGTGAAACAGGTTGTGTAACACGCGATACTTATCTTGGCTTGTTCTATCCAAGCGGTGTCGCTCCAGACTTGAGCGGTAATATAGTTGCTGTCCCAGCAAGTCATATGATGTTGCGTACATTTATTAAAAATGATACAGTTGCATTTCCTTGGTTAGCGGCTGCTGGTACTCGTCGTGGTCTGATTGACAACGCTACAGGTATCGGTTACTTAGATCGTGACACAGGAGAGTTCGTGGTTAGTAAGACACCACTAGGCATACGTAATGTATTGTATACTAACTTCATAAACCCACTAGTATTCTTTACTGGTAATGGCTTATTGAACTATGGTAATAAGACATCATTTAATAGTCAAAGCGCACTTGATCGTACAAACGTAGCACGTTTGGTCGCTTATGTACGTCGTCAATTGACTATCGCAGCAAGACCATTCGTATTCGAACCTAACGATGCGTTGACTCGTCAACAAATCGCTGGAGTAGTAGAATCACTAATGATTGATCTTGTTGCTAAGAGAGGTATCTATGACTACTTGGTAGTCTGCGATGAATCAAACAATACTCCAGCAAGAATAGATCGTAATGAATTGTGGATCGACGTTGCTCTTGAACCAGTCAAGGCAGCAGAATTTATCTACATCCCAGTACGTATATTGAACACTGGTGAATTGTCAGGAGCATAATTGAAATAACAGTGCGCCATGCAAGTGGCGCACACTGACTAAATATAGTATATACGGAGAATTAAAATGGCAACAGCCTCACAATCATTGTTTAACATGACAGTAGCATCTGATAATGCCGGAGGCAATCAGGGCCTGTTGATGCCTAAACTACAATTTCGCTTTAGAGTAAACTTCATTAACTTTGGTGTTGACACGTCCAGCGGTCTACAATTAACAAAGCAAGTAATGAACGTATCACGACCACAAGTTCAGTTTCCTGAAATCACTATCCCAATTTATAACTCAACTTTATATCTTGCAGGTAGATACGCATGGCAGCCAATAAATGTTTCATTGCGTGATGATGCATCAGGTAGTGTATCAAAAGCAGTAGGACAACAATTACAGAAACAATTAGATTTCGTAGAAATGTCAAGTGCTGCAACTGGTCAAGATTATAAGTTCCAAACTAATATTGAAGTATTAGATGGTGGAAATGGAGCAAACAAACCAAACGTTCTTGAAACTTGGGAAATTTATGGTTGCTTTATTCAAACAGCAAACTATAACAACTTAGACTATAACACTAATGAACCTGCACAAATTGCATTAACATTACGTTATGATAATGCTATACAATCACCACTAACTAGTGGAGTTGGTCAGGCTATCGGAAGAAGTTTAGCAGGAGCATCAGTTACTGGTATTGGCGGCGGCAGTTAATTTTAATTTTTAGTATATAAGGATAACCCCATTTTTTCTATTGATAAATAGTTTAAATGGGGTTTACCTTATATGGGTGTTTTTCAAAATTTACTTAAAGACGTAGGCAGCGGATTTTTCGGCAATGATTATCTGCGAGATTATCGCCACGCAAGTAAAACGTTCGGGCCTTATGCATATCAAAACGCCCCTAAAAATAAATTTCTATTTCATTGTTATTTTAATGTAAACTCAATAGTTTATGACTTAGATGCAAACCTTGGTACACAACAAAATTTTGGTCTATTAGTGCGTGATGTAAAATTGCCTAGTTATCAATTTGCTACTCATCAAATGAATCAATACAATCGTAAACGTATTGTACAAACAAAAATAAAATATAATCCAGTACAGTTTACTTTTTTCGACGATAACGGCAACAGTATGAATAAATTGTGGGCTGCATATTATACATATTATTATTATGATGGTGCTGTACCTAAAGTTTCATTTAGTGGTACACGCGGCGGTTTCGGTCAAGACCTAAGTAAAAACACACAAACAGGAGAAGTAAGAGGGTTGGCAGGTGCAGGTAGTAAAACAGCAGCGCCTGTGCAAGATCCTGATTTTAAAAATAGAAACATTTATGAAAATGATTTGTCAGGAAAACTTTTCTATGGATATAATCCAATAAATGATAGCGCGCCTAAAAAACCTAATTTCTTTAGTGAAATAACTATATATGGATTTTATCAAAAAAACTTTATAGCCTACACTTTAATAAACCCAACCATAACAGAATTTGCACATGACACCTATGCCTATGATGAAGCTGCAGGTGTTATGAAAAATATTATGACACTTGATTATGAAACAGTAGTATATAATGAGGGTGCAATAGACGGAGATAAGCCTAGTAATCTTGTTCCTGGCTTTGGCGATGTAGCAAATTATGATAGAACAAAAAGTCCTATTGCTATGCCTGGGTCAACTGGAAAGATACTTGGTAAGGACGGATTAATTGATAGCGTCGGCGGGGCATTAAAGGGCGCAGGCGACAATCCACTAGGTGCAATTAGAGCAGCAGGTGCAGCGTATAAAACATTAAAGAACACTGATATAAAACAAACGCTAAAAACAGAATTAAAGAACTCACTATTAAACAATTTACGTGCAAAACCAAACGAAACTAGAAATTTATCTTTTACATTCGATAACAAAGCTAGCCAAGCAACTGATGCACTGGCTGCAGGAGCTCCGACTACAGGAACAGTCTATGGTGGTGAAGAAAACAAAGTTGATATTAGACAAGGAAATCCAATAATTAATGGTATTAAAACCTTAGGCAAACAAGTATTAGGCGGATTTACCAATGTTGGTGGGGCAGTAGGTGGCACAATTAAGGATGTAACGGGTATTGACTTAAGAAAGAAAGCAGAAACGCCAGACGGCAAACAATCAGACAAAGGCACTCCTGTTGTTGATAATAATGCCCCCAGAGGTAGGGGCGGTTAATTTAAATTTTATGTATATACCGATGACCCCATTTTTCTATTGATAAATAGCTAAAGCGGTTCATAGTATGCCATATATTTCTAAAAATCAACAAGATCAAACTACACAAATATTTGATAGTTTTTATAAGACAGATGTTATAGTTCCTACTGCTGAATTTGATTTAGTTCGTAGTTTTTTTATTTCTGTATGCACAACTGAAAATCAAGCAGAACAATATACGGCATTTTTATTTAGAGTTTCTACAGAGTCGGGCATACCTGCTATCGAATTATTAGAACAAATGCAATCTTTAAAAACAGATGAAGTAACTATAAACCAAACATTAATATTCTATCTTAATTCATTTAGACCCAAAACAAACTTATATGGCATAAGTACTGAACCTGTTCCGGTATTTCCTGTAGCAAGAAATGTTGTAAGATGAAAAAATTTGCGTCGGGTGTTTATACCCCACAAAACTCACAAAAATATGTAGGTAATCATAAGCCTAAATTTCGCAGTGGTTGGGAATTAACCTTTATGAAGTTTTGTGATAATAATGACAATATCATAGCATGGGCTAGTGAAGCAATAAAAGTGCCCTATAAAAATCCATTTACTGGCAAGCAAACGGTGTATGTCCCAGATTTTTTCGTAATGTACCAAGACAAACACGGTAATAAACGGGGCGAGATTGTAGAAATAAAACCAAAAAAGCAAAGTATTATTGAAAGTAAAATTGCAAGTGCTAAAGACCGTGCTACAGTAGCATTGAATTATGCCAAATGGCAAGCAGCCAGTGTATATTGCAAACGTCAAGGACTAACCTTTCGTGTAATTACAGAAGATGATATTTTCTATAATGGAAAACGGGGTTAATAAATAATGTATGACCAAAAAGTTAGAAGAATTGTTTCAGTTAGCAAACGTGTCGTCAGAATCTAATGATGTCGAATTACCACCAGAAACACAAGAAATAACAGAAGCAGCTCTTAAAAATCTTGACAAGATAGAAAATGCATTACCACAAGTACGTGGCTTAGAAAGTGCCGACATTGAAATGGATGATTTGGCAAATCTCGCACAGAATAGTTATAAAGATTTAATGGATTTAGGTATGCAAGTTGATAGTCGTTATAGTAGTGAAATATTCGGTGTTGCAGGCACAATGCTAGGACATGCTATTACTGCTAAAACTGCTAAAGTACAGAAAAAACTTAAAATGATTGAATTGCAGTTAAAGAAAGCAACAATAGATCAAAAACAAGCCAAGAATGAAGAACAACTAGAATCTATACCTCTGGGCGAGGGTAAAGCATTAGATCGTACAGAATTGCTTAAAATCTTGACCAATAAAAACAAAGACCAGTGATAAATATTATTAGGGAACAAATATGAAAAGTTTGAAACAATACATTGTAGAAAGCCTACATACATATGATATTACAGTAAAAGTTGCGGGCGAAGTGGATAAAAACTTTTTAGACATGTTTATGTATAATCTAAAGAAGTTTGAGCCAGTAGAAATGGGACCACCAAAAACTACCCCAGTAATGAAGTCGCCATATGGTTTTCCTAACTTATCAAATCAACCTGTTACAATTATTAAGTGTAAGTTTCGTTATCCAGCAACAGAACCAATGATACAACAAATGGCACAATTACTAGGTTATAATATTAATATGGTACGTGCAGTGAATACAAAGTATGATGAAAGCATTGACACTGAAAGCGAACAATATGAAAATCAAATGTCACACAGTCCAGTTCTAACACATGAACAAATGGAAGATGGTGGTGATGCAAGTAAAAAAGCAAGTGCTGATTATGCTAACTCATATTTAAATAGCATTAAAGATCAAAGCAAGGATCAATTTGGCATCAAAGATATTCCTTTCGCAGCAAAGAAAACTCCAGATAGTTTTGATCCATTCAAGCCATATCAAGATGATAAAAAGATGGGTGATAAGAGTCCATTTTCTAAAATTAAAGTACCAGATAAACCAAAGACTGGCGCACGCTAATACAGGGTAATTAAAATGGAATTTAGAGATTTGATTGTAAAATTATACGATGAAAAACAATCTGTTGAAACAACGGAAGAAGCAACTGTTGAAGTAAAGGCATCAAATCTTCCTTCCTTGAAAAAGATTTTTGAACAACTTTCATCAAACCTTAAAATTGAACCGGAAAAGCAAGAAACTTCAGTACTTAAAAAAGACGGCGAGGTAGTAGGCAAAGTTACAGATCCCATGTTAGCAAAAACCATGGCTCAAGCAATTAAAGACGGTCAAATCACTATGAATGACCAACCAATGAAAGAAGAAGAACTTGATGAAAAGTGGGCAGGCGATGCTAAAGTAAAACCAACTGGTCAGTATAAAGATAAGACCAAAGAAGAATTGAAGTCAATGTTGGCAAAACTACACAAGAGTGGCCCACATGACAAAGATAGTCCAGCAGCAAAGAAGATGCGTCAAATCAATTTCGCATTACGTGCAAAAGGTGGTTGGAAGAGTGGCGAAGGCGCTGCTATGAAAGAAGAATCACTTGACGAAAAAGCAAAGAATCCATATGCAATTGGTATGGCGGCAGCAATGAAAAGAACTGGCGATACGCCACCATTGAAAAAGTCAACAATTGTAAAGGCACATGATATTGCTAAGAACATCAAGAAAAAAACTGAAGAGGCAGAAATTCCTAAGTCAGGTCCTGACTACGGTGCAGGTCTAGGCGCCGGTCGTAATGACAACATACTAGAAATTACACAGGTAAAAGAATCTATGAACAAGAAACACAGAGCAGCCTATCAAGAAGGTCAGGCAGATGGTTTAAGAGAACGCGCATGCCGTGTCAAACATTATGAAGATATGGAAGAAGCAAAACATTATTATGAAGGCTACAAGACTGGCCTAGATGAATGCTATGGTATGGGCGTTAAGAACGAACCAATTACTGGTATGGAAGAAGCAGTAGCAACAATGGAAGCAGGACTAGACGAGATGGACAAGACTGCATACATGCAGCACAAAGCCAAAACTACTCCTGGCAATACTTTCAAGGCATTTGGTCAAGAATTTAAAGACTCAGACGTATTAGAAACAGAGTCATTAGCATTTGAATCATTAGACAAACAACTAAATGAATTATTAAAAGAAGATGTAGAAGAAACTGTAAATGAAGGTCTAAGTGTTTCTATGTCAACTGGTAATCAAGGGGCACCAGATAGCGTAAGCGTAACTGGCACAGAAGATGAAGCAGGTAAATTATTAGCATTCATTAAGCAAGTTGGCCTAGGTGGTATGGGCGATGCTGAAGAACCAGCAGCAGTAGTTACTACAGTAAGTGACTATGGTGCTCCAAAAATGCATCATTCAGATATGAAAGGGCTATTACAAAAAATAGGCTCAGACGATGATGATTATAAAGATGAAGATTTGCATGGAAATGAGGATATGAAGAAAGAGCCTTGTGATGAATGTGGCGGCACAATGGAAGAAAATCACGTATGTAACAAAGAGGCAGTAGATGAAGTTCTAACAAAAGATCAAACATTATATGCTACAACATCAGAAAGTGATGGTTCTGAAGATGATGGTTTCGATGCTAGTGCAAGAAACACTGAGTTAGATAATGTTGGGAAACCAGCAAGCGGTGGTGCTACCAACGAAGATGGCGCAGAAGCCCCGGGTTCAAATTCAGTAGGTCAGGCAGAACAAGAAGAAGCAGAAGATGTAAACGAAGAATCAACTGATAAAATGGATCAACATGCTGAAAAGGCAGGAAAGAAAGTTGCTAAAGACATAGAATATGATGAAGGTCATAAAGGTAAAGATGACAATAAAGCAGAAAAGGCAGGAAAGAAAGTAACTAAAGATATTGAATATGACGACAAGAAAGACAGAGAAGAAAAGAATGACACAATGAGCGAATCAAGCTTTTTATCATTATACAAGAAACTAGCATGGATAGCAGAGGAATCAACTCAGAAAAAAGATAAAAAGGCAGAAAAAGCTGGTAAGAAAGTTACTAAAGATATAGAATATGATGAAGGTCATAAGGGTAAAGATGATGATAAAGCAGAAAAGGCTGGTAAGAAAGTAACTAAAGACATTGAATACGATGATAAGAAAGATAAGAAAAAGAAAGTTGATGAGTGGGCAAACAATGCCGGGGGCAAAGGCACAGACACAGCATTTGAACAAGATATTGAGTTTATGACTAAAACTATAGCAGGTGGTTTAAACAAGCCTAAGGTAACTGGTCAAACAACTATTCCTGTCATTACAGGACAAGATGCTAGAACCGGCGAAAAAGAAGATTTAAATTCATGGATTAAGTTGGCGGGTATAAAGCCTGCTGTTAAAAAGTAAGTTATTTTAGTATATTACTTAACTAGAGTGCCCGGCTTAGCCGGGCATTTCTTTTTTAAGAATAAATACTATATTAACGGTATTATTATCAATGGCCACACAACAAAATATTGATTTCGGTAGTTTTCCCGATGATCCAAATGCAGATGCGATCCGTGTTGCGTTTGAAAAAGTACAATTTAATTTTGATCAATTATTTGATTCACAAGAATCAGGCTCTGTACTAAGCGTAAAGTCTGGGGCAGGAATAAGTGTCAATCAACCCACTGGTAATGTTATTATTAGTGCAAAAATTGCTTGCGTACAAGTACAAACAAGTAGTCTAGGTATAGGTATAGGTGCTGGAAACAGCACAGCAAATTATGCTGTCTACAGTAATTCAGCACAAACTTTAACTATTGATTTACGCGATGATACTACTATTGGTAATAGTTTAACTGTTGTAAATCAAACTACTACCTCAAATCTTACTGTAGGTAATAAAGTAAACTTTTCTAATGTTGGTAATATTAATATACCGGGCGGCAATTTAGATCAAGTTTTAACAACATATGGTAACGGTGTATTATATTGGAGTGATGCGGGCTTTGGCCCAACAGGCGCAACTGGACCAAGAGGCGCTACTGGCATTACAGGTCCAATTGGTGCTACTGGGCCAGCAGGCGCAGAAGGTGCTACAGGTAATTTGGGTCCAACAGGACCAAGCGGAGCCACAGGTCCAGCAGGCTCTAGAGGTGCTACAGGTAGTACAGGTGTTACTGGGCTAACAGGATCGACTGGCTCTACTGGACCAGAAGGAGCTACCGGACCTGCTGGTAGTGCTAACCCAGCAGGTAGTAATACACAAATTCAATTTAATAATAATAATGTATTTGCTGCTTCAGCAAATCTTACTTTTGCTACAAGTAATAATCTTTTTGTTGTTAATGGAAATACACAAACTGGTAACATCACAGTTGTCGGTAATGTATTATCATCATTAAAAGTTATAGGTAATATAACAGCATCAAACGTATTAATATCAAATGTAGCTGACGGTACTGCTCCATTACAAGTAATATCAACAACTCGCGTTGCCAACTTAAACGTTGATAGTGCAGATATTGCAAATACAGTTAGTGAAGGTACACAATCAAATATTACTAGCGTTGGTACATTAACTTCATTAACTGTTAATGGCACAACTAATTCTGGTAATTTTACAACCAGTGGGTTAACGCAAACAGCTAGATTAACTGTAACCTCAGGTAATGCTAATATAAATGCAAATGCAAATTTGATAGTATTAGGTAAGGCCAACTTTGCTAACTCTGCTAATGTAAATTTAGGCAGTAATAGTAATGTTCATATTACCGGCGGTATTGATGGTTATGTATTGTCTACTGACGGCTTTGGCAATCTAAGTTGGATAGAAGGAGGTGGTGGGGGCAACGGCACGCCTGGTGGTAGTAATACACAAATACAATTTAACAACAACGGTGCGTTTGCTGGTAGTCCAAACTTAGTTTATAATTCTGTTACAGGTAACTTGCAATTAGCAGGTAACTTAATAGCCAACTCAATGGTAATAGGTGCAGGTATATATAAGTTTAGTTACAGTAATGTTTATTTCGCTACAACTAATAGTGCAGCTTCTGACCAAACCATTATAAGCTTACCAGTTGCCAACTTAGCCGGAGTCGATTTTACTATTATATCTACTCAGTCATCAGCAAATATTAGAAATATTACAAAGATATCAGCAGTAATATATGGTACTACTGTAAACTATGTAGAATTTAGTACATTACCTGTGAACGGTTATATAGGGGACTTTAGCGTAAATTATTTCGCTGGAAATACTATAGCAGATCCGGCATTAGTTTTACAATTAAGTCCACAATCAGCAGATTTACAATCGCATAAAATGCAGATCACATCATATCAAACATGAGAAAACGATAAATAATGATAACGGAGATTAGCAGACATGGCACTTAAACCACTAAATTCAGTAGGTGGCTTCTCGGTAGGGGAAGTTCCTGCCAATGTAATTTTACCAAACGCAGATATTACAGCAAATAAAGGTACTTTTGTAGGCAATGTTGCGATAAGCAATACAAATGCAGCATTTGGAATTTTAACAGATAATTTATATTATAGCAATGGTGTGCCCTGGGACTTCCAAGAAGCAGCAGGAAGTGATACTGAATTGCAATTTAACATGAATGATAACTTTGCAGCAAGCGCAAATTTAACATTTAATAATACTACACAATTATTTAAAGTAACAGGTAATGCAAACGTAACTGGCGTATTAACTGCTGGGTCTTTAGAAACAGACGAAATTCTACATGGTACAAGTAATGTTGCTATTCCTACAGCAAACGGCAATGTTAATATAAGTGTCGGCGGTGTAGCAAACGTATTTACAGTAACAACTACAGGTTCAAATGTTGCAGGTACATTAAATGCTACAGGTAACGCTAATGTTGGTAATTTAGGTACTGATACAGCAATCATTACCACTGGTAATATTACTACTATTAATAGTGGATTACTAAAAAATGGTACTACTAATATAACATTAACCCAAGGTGGAAACGTTGCAACATTTGTTGCAGGTAATGCCTCGGCTCAATTTATAGTAACAGCGACAGGCGTAAATGTTGCTGGTCTTGCTAATATTGTTGGCAATGCTAACATTGGAAATATTGGTACAGAAATATTAATTGCAACTGGTAATATAAGTGGCGCTAACCTCATAGGGCCGTTAGCCAACGGCACATCAAATGTTAGTATTCCGGCAACAAATGGCAATATTAACACTAGTGTTGGCGGTGTACCTAATGTATTAGTAGTAACTAGTTCAGGAGCCAATGTTGCAGGTACATTAAATGCTACAGGTAATGCTAATGTTGGTAACTTAGGCACAGAACGTGTAATTACGTCAAACATACAATCAGCAAATTCTATTACATTGACTGCTAATACATCAGGCACTTCGAAAGCACTAGAATTTCAATCTACTGGTAATATTACATTACCAGGTAATGCTAGAATTAATACTACCGATGGAAACGTATCAATCAAAGCAGGCACAACATCAAAATTTGTAGAAATACTTAGTGGAGATGCAAACACAGCAGTTTGGGTAGAAGATTCGCCAGACGGTGCATATATTGCAACAAACCTGGGTAATGCAGGTAATGTAAAAACTTGGCAATTTAAAACAAATGGCGATTTAGTTACCCCGGCTAGTATCAATATTGGCGCTAATGGTAATATTGTAGCAAACACTTTTATAGGTAACTTACAAGGGCAAGTAGCGAACGGTACTAGTAATATCAATATACCAGTAGCAAGCGGCAATATAAACACAAGTGTGAATGGCACTGCTAATGTATTAGTAGTTACTGCAACTGGTGCTAATATTGCAGGCACAATAAATGCTACAGGTAATGCTAACGTAGGTAATCTAGGTACTGCTGGATTAATTACAGCAACAGGTAACGTATCAGGTGGTAATTTAACTACAGGTGGAGTAATTGTTGCTACCGGTAATATTACAGGTGGCAATATCAATACAGCAGGCAAGGTTGTAGCAAGCACATTAGAAAGTAATGTAGCAATTGGCACTGCCCCACTTGTAGTGGTATCTACTACATTAGTAGCAAATCTAAGGGCAGCGACGGCGGCATTGTCAAATACGGTAAATGACGCAGCGCAACCAAATATAACAAGTGTTGGGACACTAACTGGATTAACAGTTAATGGCGTAAGTAATTTAGGCCCTAACAGTAACGTAATAATCACTGGCGGCACTGACGGACAATTCCTATCAACTAATGGATCAGGTAATGTAAGTTGGACTACTATTGAGCAGTCACAAATTAGTAACGGCACATCAAATGTTAATATTCCAGTAGCAAATGGCAATGTAAACACAAGTGTGAATGGCACTGCTAATGTATTAGTAGTTACTGCAACTGGTGCCAATATTACTGGTACATTAAATGCTACAAGTAACGTCACTGGTGGTAATTTAACTACAGCCGGTGTAGTAGACGCAACAGGCAATATAACTGGCGGCAATTTAACTACAGCAGGACTGGTTTTAGCGACAGGCAATGTTACTGGCGGTAATATTACTACTGCAGGAGTCGTTGCGGCTACAGGAAATGTTAGCGGCGGTAATCTTACTACAGCAGGTGTAGTGGCAGCAACAGGTAATGTTTCAGGTGGTAATCTAACTACTGCTGGTGTGGTAGCAGCCACAGGTAATGTATCAGGTGGTAATATAAATACTGCCGGCAAAGTTGTTGCAAGTACGCTAGAAAGTAATGTAGCGACCGGAACTGCCCCACTCGTAGTTACAAGCACAACTCAAGTTGCTAACTTAAACGTAGCAACTGCAGGCACTGCAGGTACTGTAACAACAGCAGCACAACCAAATATCACAAGTGTTGGAACATTAACTTCATTAGATGTAACTGGAAATGTTATAGCAGGAAATGTTTATGCTAATAGTGGTACTATAGGTGCAAGTTTACTAACAGGCACGCTGACTACAGCAGCACAACCAAATATCACAAGTGTTGGTACATTAACTTCATTAGGTGTTACTGGCAACGTCACAACAAGTGCAAATATTGTTACGGATTTAATTGTTGGTAAAACATCAGGTATTAGTATTACAGCAGCTGGTACTAATCAAAATATTACACTAGCACCAACTGGCACAGGTGCTGTCGATGTATCAACTAAGAAAATTTCAAATCTTGCTACACCTGTAGCAAGTACAGACGCAGCTACCAAACAATATGTTGATGAAGTGGCAGAAGGTTTGCACATACACGCAAGTTGTGCAGCGGCAACACCAAATACACTTGCTGTAATATCAGGCGGTACTGTTACATATAATAACGGCACTGCAGGTGTAGGTGCAACACTCACAACCACAGGATCATATACAACTATTGACGGTGTAAATATCGCAACAGTTGGTACTCGCATACTTGTTAAAAATCAGACGGCTGCTGCACAAAATGGTATCTATGTCTTTACAAGCAGCACAGTATTAACAAGAGCAACTGACTATAACACTTCTAGTGAGATACAAGGTGGTGACTTTACATTTGTCACAGGCGGCAATGAATACGACTCAACTGGTTGGGTGCAGATTGATGCAGTTCCGACAGTAGGCACAAGTCCAATTGAATGGGTTCAATTTAGTGGTGCTGGTACATTTACAGCAGGTACAGGTCTAACATTAACCGGTACAGTTTTCAGTATAACTAATACCACTGTAACAGCAGGTACATATGGTAATGGCGATGCGGTAGCAACGTTTACTGTTAATGCACAAGGTCAGTTGACTAATGCTGCAAATACATCTATTACAGCAAACGCTGCTAACTTAACTGGCACAACACTAAACGCAAGTATTATAAATTCAAGTTTGACAAGTGTTGGTACACTTGGTTCATTAGCAGTCACAGGCAATGCTATAGCAGGTAATGTATATGCTAATAGTGGTACTATAGGCGCAAGTTTATTAACTGGTACATTAACAACAGCTGCTCAGCCTAACGTTACAAGCGTTGGTTCGCTAACAACACTTGCTGTTACAGGTAATGCTAACGTAGGTAATTTAGGCACTGCAGGATTGATTGTTGCTACAGGCAACGTCACTGGCGGTAATTTAACTACTGCTGGAGCATTAAGTGTAACTGGCAATGCTAATGTTGGCAACATCGGTGCAGCAGCAGGTGTCTTTACTGCTAACGTAAGCGCAGGTAACGTAAGTTTAACCGGCGTAGTAAGTGCTACTGGCAATATAACTGGTGGTAATTTAATTACTAGTGGAAACATAAGTGCTAGTGTTGGAACTCAAATAGGTAATACTGCGATTTATTGGGGCACAGTTACTACAACTACTACATCTGCTAACCAAACAATATCAACTATTCCTGTAAGTGGAGTAACTGGTATTGAATGGATAGTTAAGGCAACTGATAACACAGGTTCAAAATATAGTATGGCACTAGTCACTGCTGTTACTAATGGTACTAATGTAGATTACTCAACGTTTGGAGGTGTAAATTTAGGCAGCGGTACTGGTACAATAGCAGTTAATGTAGTAGGTAGTAATATAGCGTTGCAAGTTACCCCTTCAAGTTCTAACTCAACTGTTTGGGTGACTCAATATAGAACTATATAATGATATATCCTTTACAGGTAGTTACATACAATGGCATTAAAACCGCTTAATTCAATAGCAGGATTCTCTACAGGCGATCTTGCAGTAACAATAATACAAGCTAATGGCGATGTATCTACTATCAACTTTACAGCCAACGGCGTAAGCAACTTAGGCCCTAATAGCAATGTAATTATTACTGGTGGTTCAAGCGGACAGTTTCTACAAACTAACGGCTCAGGTAACTTAAGTTGGGCAACTGTACTTACATCAGGTATCAGTAATGGTACATCAAATACTGACATACCAACAGCCAATGGCAATGTTAATACAAGTGTAGGTGGTGTAGCAAACGTATTAGTAATCACATCTACTGGAGCAAATATTACCGGTACTCTGAATAGTTCAGGTAATGCTACAGTAGCAAATCTTGCAGGTGGTAACTTAGTAAGTGCAAACTTTGTAAGTGGTACATTAACAACAGCAGCACAACCCAATATCACAAGTGTTGGTACATTAACTGACTTAAATGTAAATGGGAACGCAGTAGTTGGTGGAAACTTAACTGTAAATGGCAATCTTATCTATGTAAATGTTGAAGAATTATCAATTGAAGATCCAATAATTAATTTAAACACTGGGCCAAACGGTGCAGCCCCTTCAAGTAATAGTGGCAAAGATGTTGGTTCAGCACTAAACTATTATGATACACAAGCACGTATCGCATTTATGGGTTGGGATACTAGCAATGCAGAATTTGCATTTGGTAGTCAAACAAGTATAGCAGGCGAGATAGTTACATTTAGTACATTAGGTAATGTTCGTGCGCAGACATTCAAAGGTAATCTTGAAGCAACAACTATTGCTGGCAATCTAACAACAGCCGCACAGCCAAATATCACA
>Ga0194117_10000444_pt1 | contig 54675 bp, 51 predicted proteins | sample TA2MahsurfametaG_FD_160579 | JGI IMG/M metagenome (GOLD analysis project Ga0194117, IMG submission 160579) | Freshwater microbial communities from Lake Tanganyika, Tanzania - TA2015009 Mahale N1 surface | ecosystem: Environmental > Aquatic > Freshwater > Lake | place: Tanzania: Lake Tanganyika... | reverse complement strand
AGTATCAATGTTTAATAGTTTTGAAGTTTTTCTTATTGATCTAGGCAGAAAATAAGCAGACTCAATTAAAACATTTTTTGTATCAAATGTTGTAGCGGTCCTAGTACCTCCGATTATACCTCCTAAACCAAGGACTCCACTCTCATCAGAAATAACGCACATATCATCTTGTAGTTTGTATTCTTTATTATCAAGAGCTATAAAGGTTTCACCTTTTTTTGAATTTCTAACAATAATATTTTTTTTGATATTATCAGCATCATAAGAGTGAAGAGGTCGATTGAGATCAAACATTACATAGTTAGTTATATCTACGATTGCAGATATAGGTTTTTGTCCAATTGAGATAATTTTTTCTTTTAACCATTTTGGACTTTCAGTATTTTTAACATTAGAAATTAAGCAACTTCCAAATACTGTACATCCTTGATTATCTTCTTTGGTAATTTTAACCTTAATTTTTTGTTTAAGTTGAGAGCTTAATTTTTCATTTTTTAATTGATTTAATTCTCCAAAACCACTTGCTGCTAAATCCCTTGCTATTCCTCTTACTCCCAAACAATCAGGTCTATTTGTTGTAATTGATAAATCAATTAAATTAGCATTCATTTTTTGAAAATATGATTGACCAACTTTCTTATCAAAATTTTCTTTAACCAATTCTATAATTCCTTCACTTTCATTTGATAGATTTAATTCAGCTTCAGAACAAAGCATTCCATAAGAGGTTACACCTCTAATTTTGGAAATTTCTAATTTCATTTTAGTTTTTGGAATTATTGCACCTGGTAGAGCATAGATAGTTAATAAACCATCTCTAGCATTTAATGCGCCACAAACAACTTTTATTACTTGATCATTCCCAATATCAACATCGCAAACTTTTAGTCTATCACCATTAGGATGCTTTTCGGCTTTTAATATTTTTGCAACTAAAAATTTTTCTAAACCTTTAGCAGTGTTAGTTATCGACTCAACTTCTAGTCCAATATTAGTTAACCTTTCTAGTAATTTGCTTTCGGTTTGATTGGTTTTCAAATGATCTTTTATCCAATTAAAAGTTATTTTCATCTACTTATGCCTCTGTAATTGCTTGGAACATCCAGAGGATCAAATCCAAAATGATTTAACCACCTGTAATCACATTCGAAAAAAGCCCTTAAATCATTAATGCCATATTTAAGCATTGCTAAACGATCAATACCAATTCCAAAAGCATACCCTTGGTATTTAATAGAATTTACATTAACATTTTTAAGAACATTTGGATGGACCATTCCACAACCTAATATTTCTAACCATTTATCGCCTTCACCAATTACTATTTTCCCATCTTTTAATTCATATCCAATGTCTACCTCTGCTGAAGGTTCAGTGAAAGGAAAGTGGCTTGGTCTAAATCTCATCTTAATATTTTTAACTTCAAAAAATTCTTTTATAAAATAATTTAAACAACCCTTTAAATGACCCATGTTTATTTTTTCATCAATATGCAATCCTTCAACCTGATGAAACATTGGCGAGTGTGTTTGATCGCTATCAGATCTATAAGTTCTGCCCGGAGCTATAATTTTAAATGGAGGTTTATCTTTTAACATAGTTCTGATTTGAACTGGTGAAGTATGAGTCCTTAATAATCTTTCTTTATTTTCGGCCAAATAAAAAGTATCATGTAAGTCCCTTGCAGGATGATTGTCTGGAGTATTAAGAGCTGTAAAATTATTATATTCATTTTCAACATCTGGCCCCTCTTCAACGCTAAAGCCTATTTCTGAAAAAATAGATGAAATTTCATCAATAGTTTGTGATACCGGATGAATTTTTCCCAGAATAAAAGGTCTTTCTGGTAAAGTTATATCTATCTTTTCTTTATCTAATTTTTTATTAATTTGACTAGTTCCAATTTCATTTATTTTAAAATTAATTAAATCTTGAAGTTCACTTTTTATAATATTTAAATTAGATGCAAAATCTTTTCTTTCTGCTTCTGCAATTAAATTAATTTTTTTAAATTGGGATGAAATTAAACCATTTTTTCCGAATAAATCTGTTTTGATTTGATTAACTTCATGAAGTTCTAAATTTTGTTTTAATTTATTTAAATATTCATCTCTAATTTTTTTAATATCTGTCATAAATGCAGATTATTTCTTCACCAAATAAAAACAATAGTGAAGATTAATTTAAAGCTGATTGGGCTTTTTGCACGATAGTTTTAAAGGCCTCTGGATTATCGTATGCTATTTCTGCTAATACTTTTCTATCAATGGTTATACCGCACTTACTAAGACCATTAATGAATTTTGAATAAGTTAATCCTTCTGCTCTTACGCCCGCATTTATCCTTTGAATCCATAATGATTTAAAATGTCTTTTTTTAGTTCTTCGATCTCTGTAAGCATATTGCATAGCCTTTTCCATAGCTTGCTTTGCAACTCTGATAGTATTTTTTCTTCTGCCCCATTGACCTTTGACAGCTTTTAAAACTTTTTTATGCTTTGCTCGACTAGTTACACCTCTTTTTACTCTTGCCATTTTAACCTCTTAAATTATATGGCATATACGATTTAACAATTTTTCCATCTTGTTTTGAAAGCGTAGTGGTGCCTCTTAAATTTCTTATTTGCTTATTTGATCTTTTAATCATTCCGTGTCTTTTACCAGCTTGGGCACTCATTACTTTGCCTGTGGCGGATATTTTAAATCTTTTTTTTGCTGAACTTTTTGTTTTAAGTTTTGGCATAATTGTGCGGTGTTATACAAAGATTAGTATAATTTTACAACCTCTAATAAGACTTATAAAGGTTGAATTACCATGATCATTTGCTTACCATCAAATTTGGGATGTAATTCCACCTTTCCAATATCTTTCATATCTTCTTTAATCTTATTCATCAACTCATTACCTAAATATGAGTGCTGAAGTTCACGACCTTTAAATTTAATGGTAAATTTTACCTTATCACCTTTAGAAATAAATTTTTTTGCATTTTTAACTTTAAATTCATAGTCGTGGGTTTCGGTGACTGGTCTCATTTTTATTTCTTTTAAAAGAACAATTTTTTGTTTTTTTTTTGCAAGATTGGCTTTTTTTTGTGCATCATATTTAAACTTTCCCATATCCATTATTTTACATACTGGTGGATTTGTATTTGGTGAAATCTCAATTAAATCTAGTCCTAAATTTTTTGCCATAGAAATAGCTTCGTTAGTATTTATTATTCCAAGGTTTTGTCCTTCACTACCAATTACTTGAACTTCCGGAGATGTAATTCTATTATTAGATTTAGGACTTCTATCTAAAGTTTTTTTTTGAAAATTATTTTGCTTGAAATCTACCACTTATGTCTAAGATACTTTATTTAAAGCAGAGAAGGTTTGTAAGAAAACGTCTAAATTCATATTTTGATGATCATTTGAGTCCAATCTTCTAATAGTTACTGAGTTACTGTCAACTTCTTTTTTACCGCAAATTAACAAAAGAGGTATTTTCGCTTGCGAATGGTCTCTAATTTTATAATTTAGGTTATGTTTTTTTGTATCTGCAATTGAACTAATTCCGACATGTCTTATTTTTTTTGATACTTCTGAAGCATAATCATTAAAATCTTCAGTAACAGGAATTACCACGGTTTGTAACGGTGAGATCCAAAAAGGAAACTTACCGGCATAATGTTCAATTAAAATTCCTATAAATCTCTCCAGAGATCCAAATAAAGCTCTATGAAGCATTACTGGTACTTTTTTAATTCCATCTTTATCAACATATGAAGCCTCTAATCTACTTGGCAAATTTAAATCTACTTGTAGAGTTCCACATTGCCAATCTCTGCCAATAGCATCTCTTAAAACAAATTCAATTTTAGGACCATAAAACGCGCCTTGACCTTTATTGACTGTGTATTCAAGTTTCGATGCTTTAACAGCATCTAACAATGCTAATTCTGCTTTTTCCCAAATACTATCACTGCCAACTCTTAAATCTGGTCTATCAGAATATTTTAAAATTACATTTTCAAATCCAAGTTCTTTATAAATATCTAAAATTAAATTTGTCACTATTAGGCATTCACTCGTAATTTGATCCTCAGTGCAAAAAATATGGGCATCATCTTGTGTAAATCCACGAACTCTTAAAAGCCCATGAAGTGAGCCTGATGGTTCATATCTATGAACCTTACCAAACTCTGATATTCTTAATGGCAAATCTCTATAACTTTTTAAACCCTGATTAAAGACCTGAATATGACCTGGACAGTTCATCGGTTTTATTGCAAAAACTTTTTCATCAGGCGTGGTTGAAGTATACATGTGTTCACCAAACTTTTCCCAATGTCCAGATTTCTCCCAAAGTTCTCTATCTAAGATTTCTGGAGTATTAACTTCTTTATAACCAGCATTATTTTGTTTGTTTCTCATATAATTAATTAACTTTTGAAAAAGTGTCCATCCTTTTTCATGCCAAAAAACAGTGCCTGGACTCTCTTCTCTAAAGTGAAACAGATCCATTTCTTTACCTAATTTTCTATGATCTCTTTTCTCAGACTCTTCAATTCTTTTTAAGTACTCATCTAAATCTTTTTGAGTCGCCCAACTGGTTCCATAAATTCTTTGCAACATTTCATTTTTTGAGTCACCACGCCAATAAGCTCCTGAAACTTTCATTAACTTAAAATATTTTCCTATTTTTCCAGTAGAAAGTAAATGAGGTCCTCGACAAAGATCGTGCCATTGGCCATGATAATAAATTGATACTTCTTCGTCCTCGGGAATAGCTCTAATTAATTCTGCCTTGTAAATTTCCCCTTTTTTTTTAAAATGATTTACAGCTTTATTTCTATCCCAAATCTCTCTTTTAGTGATTTCATTTCTATCAACAATTTCTCTCATCTTATTTTCAATTTTAATCAGATCTTCCTTTGTGAATGGTTCTTTTCTTGCAAAATCATAATAAAAACCATTTTCTATTACTGGACCAATAGTAACCTGTGTGCCCGGAAATAATTCTTGAACTGCCATTGCTAAAATATGAGCTGTATCATGTCTTATTGTTTGAAGACCTTCTTCATTTTTTGAAGTAAAAATTTTTATAGAACAATCCTTATCAATTACATAATCTAAGTCTTTAAGGACACCATCTACGCTAATAACAATGGCTTGTTTGGCTAGAGAGTTGCTTATTTTTTCTGCAATTTGCAAACCTGTAATTTTGTCTAGAAATCTTATATTCTTTCCATCTGGTAGGGTTATTGTTGGCATTTAATTTAAAAGTTTTTTATATTCTGAATAAGTAGAAAAACACATTTTTTCAACATTAAATTTTTTAATGACATTTTTTCTACCCTCAACTCCCATTAATTTCAATGATGTTTGATCCAAATTTAACACCTTCAAAATTTTTTTACTTAAAGATTTTGCATTTCCTGAATCGAATAAAAATCCTGTCTTTTCATCAATAACTATTTCGTTGGAACCACCAATATTACTTGCAATTATTGGTTTTTCCATTGCTTGAGCTTCTGCTGCAACCCTTCCGAATGACTCAGGTTCAGTTGAAGCTGAAACCACTATATCTGAAATTTTATATGCTAGAGCCATATCTTTACAATGATCAATAAATTTTAGTTGTTTAGTAAGTCTGTATTTTTCAGAAAGTCTAATAAGTTTTTTTTTATATAAATCTCTTCCTTGATCGCTTCCAAGAATAACCCCATAAAAAGCCTCATAACCCAACTCGATATTTATAAGATTAATTGCGTCAATAAACACTTCTTGTCCTTTCCAAGATGTTAATCTTCCTGGCAATAAAATAATTTTTTTATCTTTACTAATCTGCCAATTTTTTAACAATTTTTTTTCATCAATTTCCAATTTTGTAGCTGGGTCAAAGTAATCAACATTTATACCTCTAAAAATTACTAAAAATTTTTTTTTGTTATTTAGATAATTATTATAGTTATTTTTAATATGAGAAAAAATAAAATTGGAACCAGCAATTATCAAATCAGATCTTAGCATAACTGAGTTATAAAACTTTTTATATTTATTATTAAAATTATAGGTTCCATGAAAAGTTGTAACAAATTTTCTACCAGTAATTTTACAAGCTATTAAACATGACCATGCAGGCGCTCTACTTCTAGCATGAACAATCGAAATATTATAAAATAAAATTACAAACAATAGAGCGAAAATATTTATTATTATTAACAAAAAGTTTTTACTCTGAACGGGCAACCTTATCACTTTTACTTTTTTTCTATCTATAAATTTGAGTAATTCGCCACCACTAGTGGCGATAAAAGACTCACAATTATTTTCTGGAAGATAATGTGCGATATCGTAACAGCCTGTTTCTGCTCCTCCGTATCCTAATTTAGGTATAACTTGCAAAACTTTTAAATTAGATGACATTTGTTATAATTATATAATAATGAGGAAAGCTTATAAACTCTTATGATAAACTTTAGTTATTTGAAAATATCAAAACTAAAGAAAATTAGGTATATAAAAAAAATAAGAAAAAACGCACCTTATATAGTTTTTTTACACGGCTTCATGTCTAATCTAGAAGGGAAAAAGCCCAAAGCATTTTTAAACTTTGCCATTAAAAATAAATTAGGTTTTTTAAGTCTGGAATATTCAGGTCATGGCAAATCTTCAGGAAAATTTATAGATGGGAATATTTCTAAATGGAGCAAAGAAACAACCGTGCTTATTAAAAAGGTAGTTAAAAAAAACTATTTTTTTTTAGTTGGATCAAGCATGGGTGCTTGGATTGCACTAAATCAATTTAAATTTTTTAAAAAAAAAATTAAAGGTTTTTTGGGAATTGGCTCAGCACCAGAATTTTTAGAAAACTTAATGTGGAGAAAATTTAGTAAGAAAATAAAATCAACAATAATTCAAAAAAAAATTTATTATCTAAAGCAAGGAAATTATGAGTATCCTATTACTCACCAACTAATTAAAAATGGAAAACAAAATAAAATTTTTAATAAAAAATTTAATGAAAACATTAAAGTAGTTATGATTCATGGAGATAAAGATAAAGTAGTACCAAAATTGTATTCAAAAAAAATTTTGAAAATTTTTAATAATGCTCAAAAAAAATTAGTAATAATAAAAAATGGAGACCATAGTTTATCAAATAAAAAAAATCTGAATATTATATTGAAAGAGCTTAGTTTAATTATTTAGCTTACCTCTCTAATAAAGCTATTTAAAGTAATTGGATTTTTTAACTTTTCAATCATCTCTTTGGGACATACTTGAATAAAATTATTTATTTCACTGTCAAAATTTTCAATAATTTTTTTAGATAGATTAGAGCCAGTTTCTAAAAAATGCTCCATAACCAAATCTTTAAGATATTTAATCCAATAATCCGTTTCAATATTTTGCCAAACCACTGACTCTGAATTTATTTTTTTTTCAAAATCCTTTGATTTGTCATAAATAAATGCCATACCTCCTGTCATTCCAGCAGCAAAATTATCTCCAACTTCTCCTAAAATTATTGCAGTCCCCCCAGTCATATATTCGCACCCATTTGAGCCACATCCCTCAATAACAGTTATTGCTCCGGAATTTCTCACTGCAAATCTTTCCCCAGCCTGTCCGGCTGCAAATAATTTTCCAGATGTTGCTCCATAAAGAACTGTATTTCCTATAATAGTATTCTCATTTGAAATTAAATTACTTTCATCAGACAACTTAATAGAAATTGTAGCGCCTGATAGACCTTTGCCTACATAATCATTGGCATCCCCCTTAAGAATAAGTTTTAAACCTTTTATAGAAAAGGCTCCAAATGATTGCCCAGCTGAGCCTTTAAAATTTAAAATTAAAGAATTTTCTTTTAGTTTATCATGACCATATTTTTTATAAAGATAATGAGAAATTCTAGTTCCCACAGCTCTATTAGAATTTTGAATTAAAAATTCTTTTTCTAGTTTGTGAGAATTATCCAATGCATTTTGTACCTCAGGCCAAATTCCTTCATCTAAAGTATCTGGAACAAAATTAATTTCTCTATTTTCACAGAATCTTTTGTTTCCACCGGCATCTGCCTGAACAAATAATGGATTTAGATCTAAATCATAAAAATTTTGAGAAGATTTATTTACTTGCATTAGCAAATCTGTTCTACCAATAATTTCATTTAAAGATTTAAATCCTAGTCTTGCCAAAATTTCTCTAACCTCTGTTGCTATGAATGAAAATAAATTAACAACTTTATCTGGAGTGCCTGAAAATTTTTTTCTTAATTTTTCATCTTGAGTACATACGCCAACTGGGCATGTATTTGAGTGGCATTGTCTAACCATTATGCACCCCATAGCCACCAAAGCGGTTGTGGCTACACCATATTCCTCAGCCCCCATCATAGCTGCAATTACAACATCTCTTCCAGTTTTAATACCACCGTCAGTTCTTAAAGTTACTTTGTGTCTTAAATTGTTCAAAGTTAAAACTTGATTAGTTTCAGTTAGTCCCATTTCCCAAGGAATCCCAGCATACTTTACACTTGTAACTGGTGATGCACCTGTTCCACCATTATGACCCGAAATTAAAATAATGTCAGCTTTAGCTTTTGCTACTCCGGCTGCAATTGTACCAATCCCTGATGATGCAACTAATTTTACTCCAATTCTAGCTTTTGGATTTACTTGTTTTAAATCATAAATTAGTTGGGCCAAATCTTCTATGGAATAAATGTCATGATGAGGAGGTGGTGATATTAAAGTTACTCCAGGTGTCGAATGTCTTAATCTTGCAATTTCCTCCGTAACTTTAAAACCAGGCAATTGTCCCCCTTCTCCTGGCTTTGCTCCTTGAGCAATTTTTATTTCAATCTCGTTACAATTATTAAGATAATTTATCGTCACTCCAAATCTAGCTGATGCTATCTGCTTAACTCTTGAATTTGCATTATCTCCTCCATTTGATGATTTGAACCTAATTTCGTCTTCTCCTCCTTCTCCGCTGCAAGAAGCACCTCTAATTCTATTCATGGCTATTGCTAATGTTTCATGAGCCTCTTTTGATAAAGCTCCATGAGACATACTTCCACTTCCAAACCTTTTCATAATACTTTCAATTGGTTCTACTTCAGAAATATCAACTGGCAATTTTAACTTTTTTTTTCTAAAATTTATTAAGTCTCTTAGATTTATTGGAGGCAAATTATAAATTCCCTCTACGTATTTCTTGTACGTATCATAAGAATTAGACCCTACTGCACTCTGAAGTAAGTGAATTAATTTTCCTTGATATTGATGAGTTTCACCATTTTTTCGATATCTATAAATTCCACCTATTGGAAGGATTGTCTCAGATGGTTCGAAAGCATCTTTATGAATTGCTCTAATTTTTTTTTCAATACCGGTTAATCCTATGCCTGATATTTTGGATATAACCCCAGGAAAATAATCTGAGACTATTGTTCTACTTAAACCAATTGTTTCAAAATTGCACCCACCTCGATAAGAGCTTAAAACTGAAATGCCCATTTTTGACATTATCTTAAGAAGACCATCATTAACAGATTTAATGTATCTCTCAACACATTCATCAAAACTATATTGGTCGAATAATTTTTTCTGATGTCTTTGATATAAACTATCGAAAGCTAAATATGGATTTACAGTTGTTGCCCCTGCACCAATTAAAGTAGCAAATGAATGAGTATCTAACGCTTCTCCAGATTGAACATTAATTGATACATAACCTCTTATTTTTTTTTTAATTAAAAAAGAATTAATAGCTCCCACACATAAGAGCATAGGAATAACAAGTTTAGATTCTGATAAGTTTTTATCACTTAATATTAGTTGAGATATCCCTTGTCTAACTGCTATCTCCGATTCCTTTTGTATTTTATTAATGGCATCAAATAAATTTTGATCTTTTAAAAATGTGCAATCAATAATTATTGAATTTTTACCAAAAAAATTTATAAATTTATCAAATTGGGAATTTGATAATATTGGACTATTTAAAACATAAATATTTTTTTTTGTTAAAGCATCAAAATCTAGAATATTTCCTAGATTTCCAAATCTAGTTTTTAAACTCATTACCTTATTTTCTCTTAATGAGTCTATTGGTGGATTAGTCACCTGACTAAAATTTTGTCTAAAAAAGTGATGTAATGGTCTATATTTATCTGATAAAACTGCTAACGGAGTATCGTCCCCCATTGACCCGACAGCCTCTTTGGCTTCCTCGACCATTGGGTGCAAAATAAACTCTAAGTCCTCTAAACTTATACCAAATGCATGTTGTCTTTTTCTAAGGTCTTCTCCAGAAAATAGATTTTTTTCATTTGAAATTGTTAATTTGTCATCCAAATCTATTATTTGAGAACTGAATTTCTTAAATTCTTTAGCTAAATAATCTTTTATTTTTTTATTTGAAAATAATTTTCCTTTTTCTATTCTAATACCGATAACATCCCCTGGCCCAAGTCTTCCTTTTGTTAATATTTTTTTTTCATTCAACTCGATCATTCCAGTTTCGGAGCCAGCAAAAAGCAATTTATCTTTTGTAATTGAATATCTGAGTGGTCTTAGCCCATTTCTATCATTAGCTACTATGACCCATTCGTTGTCAGTTGCTGCAATTGCAGCTGGGCCATCCCAGGGTTCCATAATACTGTTTAAAAAATTAAATAATTGCTGATGGTCTTTTGCTAATGTTTTACTTTTTTTTGACCAAGCATCAGGGATCAACATAAGCTTAGCGAGAGGGGCAGGTTTACCTGAGATATTTAATAGTTCAAAAACATTATCAAGGGCAGCCGAGTCCGAGGCTCCTTGTTGAATCACTGGTTTTAAATTTTCAATATCCTGAAAAAGTGAACTATTCATCTCTTGTTCATGGACCTTCATCCAATTTTTATTTCCTTTAAATGTATTTATCTCACCATTATGAGCCAATGCTCTAAAAGGCTGAGCTAGATTCCAACTAGGTGCGGTATTAGTTGAAAATCTTTGGTGAAAAATCGCATATCTGGAAATAAATCTCTCATCTTTTAAATCTAAATAAAATTCTGATATTGCCTCTGCAAGAAACATACCTTTATAAATTATTGATTTTGAACTAATAGAACAAATATAAAAATTATTTATAGATAATTGAAACGCTTTATTTTCAATTTTTTTTCTTGTTTCATATATTTTTCTTTCAAGTTCTTTATTTAGTAACTCATAATCATTAGATTTAAATAAAACTTGAATAATTTCTGGCATGGTCTGGTAAGCTTTTTGTCCTAATACTTTTGGATTTATAGGAACTTGTCTCCAACCATAAATACTAAAATTATTTTTTATAAGTTCACTCTCAACTATTATTTTACAATTTTCTTGGGCTTCATAATCATTTCTTGGCAAAAAAATCATCCCAACACAAATTTCCGCAGTATCATATGCATGTCCAGTAACTTCAATTTTTTCTATAAAAAATTCTTTTGGTATTTCAACATGAATACCTGCTCCATCTCCAGTTTTGCCATCAGCATCAACGGCACCTCTGTGCCAAACAGCTTTTAAAGCTTCAATTCCATACTCCACTACTTTCCTTGATTTTTTACCCTCTGTGGAGGCAATTAATCCAACCCCACATGAGTCGTGCTCCATTTCTTCTGAATAAATATGATTTTTTTTTAGCAGTTCTAAATTTTTTCTATAATTTCTCATTATGCTACTTTGAAGCTAAGCAATTGTTTGTTTTCCAAATATTTTTTGATTGATGCGGCTGCATCTCTTCCATCTTTGATAGCCCATACAACTAACGAAGCCCCACGGACTATATCTCCAGCAGCAAAAACACCTTTTAAATTTGTTTCCATAGTATTAAAATCTGTCTTTATAGTTCCCCATTTGGTAACCTGTAAATCATTTGCATTGAATAAATTTGGAAGATCCTCAGGATCAAATCCAAGCGCTTTAATAATCATATCTGCTTTAATTTCATAATCTGAACCCTCTTGAACTTGCGGACTACGTCTTCCAGTTTCATCTGGTTCTCCTAACTTAATTTGATTAACGACTAATTTTTCAATTTTATTAGTACCTTTGAATTCTTTTGGACTGGATAACCAAACAAACTCAACACCTTCCTCCTCAGCATTTAAAACTTCTCTTACTGAGCCAGGCATATTTTCTCTATTTCTCCTGTATAAACATTTTACTGATTTAGCATTTTGTCTAATAGAGGTTCTTACACAGTCCATTGCAGTATCTCCTCCACCAATCACAACTACGTCTTTACCCATGGCATTTAAAATACCTTTATCAAATAGTTCAACTACGTCTCCTAATTCTTTTTTATTAGAAGCTGTTAAAAAATCCATCGCCGGAAAAATATTTTCTAAATCATTTCCTTTTAGATCAACTTCTCTAGCCTTATAAACGCCTGTAGCAATTAATATTGCATCATGTTTTTTTCTTAATTCTTCAAGAGTTGAGTCTTTTCCTACCTCAAAATTTTGAATAAATTCAATTCCTCCATCTTTTAAAAGTTGAGTTCTTCTTTGAACAATATGTTTTTCTAACTTAAAATTAGGAATACCGTAAATTAATAATCCACCCGCACGATCATATTTATCGTAAACTGTAATTTTATATCCATTTTTTCTTAACTCCTCAGCAGCTGATAAACCAGCTGGACCTGCTCCTATAATTCCTATAGTTTGATTTTTTTCATGTAAAACTTTAATAGGTTTTATCCATCCTTGTTCCCAGGCATTATCAGTGATAAATTTTTCGATCGAACCTATCGTGACTGTACCGTGGCCTGACTTCTCAATTACACAATTACCCTCACACAGCCTATCCTGGGGACATATTCTTCCACAAACTTCTGGCATATTATTTGTACTTTGAGATAACTCATAGGCCTCTCTCAACCTACCTTCTGCGCTTAACTTAAGCCAGTCTGGTATATTATTACTTAAAGGGCAATGTATTTGACAAAATGGAACACCACATTGGGAGCATCTACTTGATTGTTCTTTTGCTTTTTCAAAAATAAACTCCTTATAAATTTCATTAAAATCGTTTTTTCTCTCATTAATATTCCTTTTTTCAGGCGTTTGCTGACCTATTTTAACAAAACTCAACATTTTATTAGACATAAAATAATATAATTTTTAACAGCATATATAATGATTTTTATTAATTAAAGTTCAAAATTAGTCAATAATTATGACCTTTATTTATATTAGTTGCTGACTGTTCAACTCAACAATTACGAAACTTAAACCTCCCATAAAGAGAATTTATTAAACCTTAAGTATTCTTACCCTAATTTTCTTGCTTAATTAGGGCAGACTACTCACTTAAGAGGCTCGAGAATGTTAAAAAGTTCCAGTTTAGCCAAAATTTGATACCTAAGTCTAAGTCTAGCTATAACAATTAAATTTAAGAATTGCATAACTAATATTTCTAAATTCATTTGTTTTAAATGAAAATTTTATAAATTAATAAATTAATATGTTTCAAAGTATTTTAGAGATTTTTATTTTGTCAATTATTCAGGGAATAACTGAGTTTTTGCCAATTAGTTCCTCTGCGCATTTAATCATTATTGAAAAATTATATGAGTTAAAATCAGGATCACTTTTAATGGATATAAGTCTTCATTTAGGTTCATTGTTTGCAATAATTTTTTTTTTTAGAAAAGATTTATTTGATCTAAAAAATAATAAAAAACTTTTATCATTAATTCTAATTGGCTCAGTTCCCTTAATCTTATTTGGATATTTATTGTATTCTACAAAAATAATTTATTTACTAAGAGATATTAAAATAATTGCTTGGACGACATTAATATTTGGCATAATTCTCTATATTGCTGACAAAAACCAGCTCGATAAAAAAATTTCGACAAACTTAAATTTTAAATCAGTCCTTTTTATTGGTTTTTTTCAAATATTATCTTTAATTCCAGGCGTAAGTAGAGCCGGAATAACAATATCGGCTGCAAGAATTCTAAAATTTAATAGAGTAGACTCTAGTAAAATTTCTTTTTTACTTTCTATACCAGCTCTTAGTGGAGCAAGCTTTTTGGGATTAAAAGATATTTTTGATCAACCACAACATTTTGATTACCTTATTGTAATATCTACAATTTTATCTTTTATTTTTTCTTATTTAACAATTAGATTTTTTCTAATTTATATTAATAAATTTTCAATGAATGTATTTGTAGTTTATAGAATTATAATAGCTTTAATATTGTTTTGGATAATTTATTAGCTTTTTTTAATAATTGGCACTAATTGAGAAAATAGTATTGCCATAAAGATCAAAATACATCCTATTATATCGTGTATTTGAAGTATTTGATTAAGTATTATCCACGCTGCTAATGCCGCAAACACCGCTTCTAAAGAATAAATAATCGCGGCTGGTGCCTCTTCAATATTTCTTTGAGCAAACATTTGTAGTGTAAAAGCAATTCCTCCTGATAATACACCTGCATATATTATAGATGATCTTTCTAAAAAAATTTTAGAAAAATTAATTTCTTCAAATAAATATGCAAATAAAATTGATAATATTCCAACAATGAAAGCTTGAACCGCTGAAAAAAAAATCGGGATATCAAATATTTCCATAAATTTCCCTACAAAAATAATATGAACGGCCCAAAAAAAAGAACATAAAATTATCAACCCATCACCTAACATAATCTTTGTATTAAAAATATTGCTTAAAAGATAAGCACCAACAAAATAAATTGCTATTGAAGGCCAAATGCTCCAATGCACTTTTTTAGAATAAATAAAATATAACAGTATAGGAACAAAAAGAACATAAAATCCGGTAAAAAATGCAGCATTAGCAACATTTGTATATTGAAGAGCTACTTGCTGAAGAGAAGTTCCTAAAAAAATTGAAGCACTCATGACTGTTAAAAGTCTAATAAAATTTTTTTTATTTAATTTAATTTCTTTTATGATTTTTTTACCCTCAAAAAATAAAGCAAATGGCAAAACTGCTATAAATCCCAAAAAAAATCTAGACGCATTAAATGTTAAGGGTCCAATATTATCCATTCCTGTATCTTGAGCAATAAAAGCGGTACCCCAAATAAGAGTAGCAACTAATGCAGAAATAATTGAAAATGAATTGCTCACATTTATTCTTTTCGTTTTTATTAATTATACTGCAAGCTTGTAAGCAAAATTTTTGCCTAGATTATCTTTGAGATCATTATTAAATCTAGCTGCCTCGGCACCATCTATTATTCTATGATCATAAGATAGTGAAATTGGTAGCATTGTTCTTGTTTGAAATTTTCCATCAAAATAAATTGATTTTTTTTGAATCTTACCAACTCCTAGAATTGCTACCTCAGGAAAATTTATGATGGGTGTAAAATAAGAGCCTCCTATTCCTCCTAGGCTTGTAATAGTCATAGAACCACCAAATAATTCTTTTTTGTCAATTTTTAGATTTCTACATAAATTACTTATTGTTTTAACTTCTTCACTAATAAACAAAATATTTTTATTATCGGCATTTCTGATTTTAGGAACCATTAATCCATTTTGTGTTTCAACAGCAATACCTATATGATAATATTTTTTTAATGTCATTTTACCACTTTCAATATTATCAATAGATGAATTAAAATTTGGAAACTTTTTAAGAGAGGCAACTAAAGCTTTAATAATAAAAGCTAGAGGGGTAATTTTCTTTTTTTCACCAGTGTAGATATCCTTTAGAGAATTTCTGAAATCTTCCATTTCTGTAATATCTATATCATCGTGATTAGTTACATGAGGAATAGTGGTCCAAGAATTAGTCAAATAGTGTGCTGTTAATTTTTTAATTCTTGGTATCTCTTTAACCTCTACCTCACCAAAATCAGAATGCAAGAAATCACCTATAATTTTTTTGCTTTCGATTTTTTTATTTTCTAAACCTTTGCCAATTTGAGATGAAACAAAATTTTTAATATCATCTTCTATAATTCTTCCTTGTTTCTCACTTCCAGAAATTTGATCAATATTAAGACCTAATTCTCTAGCAAATTTTCTTACTTTTGGACTAGCTAATTTTAAACCTGAGGAAACTATTTCGATAGAAGGTTTTTTAGGAGTATCATTTATTTTCTTTTCATAATTTTTATCTAAAACAATTGCTTTTTTTATAGAAGTTTTTGAGATTTCCTCCATAGCATCTAAAATCAATATGATATCTCCTTCAGAAACTTTATCTCCTACCTTAATATTTACCGACTTAATTTTTCCATCTAAAGATGATGGAATTTCAACACTAGACTTATCACTTTCAATAGTTATTAAAGGGTCATTTTTTTTTATTAATTGACCGTTTGAAACTAATACTTCAATGACCTCAACATTCTTAAAATCACCTAAATTGGGAACCTTTATTTCTTGGTCTGACATCTTATAGTTTTGTAGGCATAGGTTTATTATTATCTATATTAAATTTTTTGATTGCCTCTTTTGCGTATTTTGAAGATATTAATTGTTCTTTTGCAAGTATACTTAATCCATAAACTACTAAATGTTCTTTATCAATTTCAAAAAATTTTCTCAAATTTTTTCTTGTATCACTTCTTCCAAAACCATCTGTACCCAAAGAGTAAAAACTCTTTCTCGTATAAGGTCTAATTTGATCCGAATTAACTCTAATATAATCAGAGGCAGCCATTATCGGTCCTTCTGTTTGGCCTAAACATTGTTCTAAATATGACACTTTTTGTTGTTTATCTGGATTCAAAAGATTGTATCTTTCAACTTCCATTCCGTCTTTTCTCAACTCATTAAAGCTAGTAACACTCCATATTTCACTATCTATTTGATAATCGTTTTGGAGAATTTCTGCAGCAGCCATCATTTCTCTTAAAATGGCACCTGAGCCCAAAAGTTGAATTTTAGTTTTTTTGTATTTGTCATACTCTTTAATTTTATACATCCCTTTTAAAATTCCTTCCTCACAATTTTTGTACTTGGGCATTTCAGGATGAGAATAGTTTTCATTCATTGTGGTTATATAATAAAAAACATTTTCATTTTTTTCGTGCATTCTCACAAGACCCTCTCTGAAAATCACCGCTAGTTCGTAATGAAAAGTTGGATCATATGTAACACAGTTTGGAATTGCTGAGGCTAATAAATGACTATGCCCATCCTGATGTTGCAAACCCTCACCAGCTAAAGTAGTTCTGCCAGAGGTAGCTCCAATTAAAAAGCCTCTAGCCCTACTGTCTCCAGCTGCATAAGCTAGATCTCCAACTCTCTGAAAGCCGAACATTGAATAAAAAATGTAAATAGGTATCATTTCAATATCGTGATTAGTGTATGATGTGGCAGCTGCAATCCACGATGACATAGCTCCTGCTTCATTAATTCCTTCCTCTAAAACTTGTCCACTTTTTTCCTCTCTATAAGACGTTAATTGAGCAAAATCTTCAGGTTCATATTTTTGGCCTTCGTGTGCATATATTCCTATTTTTTGAAAAAAACCTTCCATTCCAAAAGTTCTTGCTTCATCTGGAATAATTGGAACTAACCTTGGCGAAATATTTTTATCTCTTAATAAACTAGTTAAAATTCTTACCAGTGCCATTGTAGTAGACATTTCTTTTTCACCAGTTGACACTTTCATAAAATCAAAGATATCTTTTGGAGGCGCTTTTATAGGTTTTGAATAAATACTTCTTTGAGGTATAAAACCCCCAAGTCTTATTCTTCTTTCTTTAATATACTTTATTTCAGGAGAGTTCTCATTAGGTTTGAAATATTGAATATTTTTTACTTGCTCATCAGTTAAAGGAACATCAAACCGATCTCGGTAGTATAACAAATCATCTACATCTAATTTTTTAGTTTGGTGTGAAGTATTAACACTTTCACCAGTTTTACCCATACCATAACCTTTGATAGTTTTTGCCAAAATAACTGTTGGACCATTTTGATTTTTTGATGCTTGGTCATAAGCTGCATAAACTTTATGCGGATCATGTCCACCTCTATTTAATCTCCAAATATCTGTATCCTGCAAACTAGAGACTAGCGCTTTTGTCTCTGGGTATTTACCAAAAAACTTTTCTCTAACATAAGCACCATCCCTTGCTTTCATTGCTTGATATTCTCCATCAACTGTTTCATTCATAACCTTAATTAGATGCCCAGTTTTATCGTTAGCAATTAAAGGGTCCCAGTATGAACCCCAAATAACTTTTATTACATTCCAGCCCGCGCCTCTGAAACTTCCCTCTAATTCTTGAATAATTTTTCCATTCCCTCTAACTGGTCCATCGAGTCTTTGAAGATTGCAATTTATAACAAATATTAAATTATTTAAATTCTCTCTTGCAGCTAAACCAATTGCACCCATGGACTCAGGCTCATCCATTTCTCCATCACCAAGAAAAACCCAGACTTTTCTACCCTCTTCCTTAATTAATTTTCGGTTAATTAAATATTTCATAAATCTTGCTTGGTAAATCGCAAGCATAGGGCCTAATCCCATTGATACAGTTGGAAATTGCCAAAAATTAGGCATTAACCAAGGATGTGGATATGATGATAAGCCACCTGGTTGAACTTCTTGCCTAAAACTATCTAATTGTTTTTCATTTAACCTGCCTTCTAAAAATGCTCTAGCATATATTCCTGGAGCACTATGTCCTTGAAAATAAATTAAGTCTCCTCCAAATTTATTATTTTTAGCTCTCCAAAAATGATTCATACCAACATCGTACAATGTTGCTGCTGAAGCAAAAGTTCCTATGTGACCGCCAAGTTCTGGGAATTTTTTATTTGCTCTAACTACCATAGCTGCCGCATTCCATCTAATTAAGGATCTTATCCTTCTTTCAATGTTTTGATCTCCAGTTGATTTTATTTCTGCTTCAGGAGGAATTGTATTTAAATAAGGTGTATTTTGCGTATAGGGAATATTTGCTCCTTTTAAATATGCTTGATTAATCAATTCTTTAATTAAAAAATTTGCTCTTTGATTACCATTTTGTTGAATCACTGCGTTGAGAGAGTCAAGCCAATCCTGAGTTTCTAGAGGATCAGTATCATAAATATTTGTGACTTGATTTATAGAATTTTTTTTTTCTTTAGTTAAATCTAATAAAGTTTGTTCATGAATTTTATTTTTTTCTAAAGTGGCTTCAGCTTGTTTTATAATAGTTTCAGTTTCTTTTGGAATTATCTTATCAGTTAATCCATTATTTGATGAAATAATTGTTAACAATAAATCACCCTTAGAAACTTTGTCTCCAACTTTAACATTTATGGTTTCTATTTCACCGTTGACTGTTGAAGGAATTTCAATGCTAGATTTATCGCTTTCTATTGTAACGACAGGATCATTTATTTTTATTAAATCTCCTTTATTTACTAAAATTTCAACTATTTCTACATTTTCAAAATCTCCAATGTCTGGAACAATAAATTTTTCAATCATTTTAAAATAGCTTTATACAATTGAAGACCATTAAATTTTATATATCTTAACACAATTAATAAATTTTATGTATTTTAACATATTTCAAGGCTTTTTTTGACGATCTTATATGTCGCTTATGTATAATATTAACTTTTTTAACAAAAATTATTAATTTTAAAGAAGCAAAATTCAGGTAGATCAATTTAAATTATTAATTTTTTGTTTATTTGTAAAAACTTCAAATAAATTTATATAAGTTAAACAAAATAATAATTTGATATATAAATATATTAATTAATGGACCGCTGGCCAAATTGGATAAGGCACTCGGCTACGAACCGGGAAATTCCAGATTCGAGTTCTGGGCGGTCCACCAAAAGAAAGGTTTAATGTTAGATTGGATATTAAAATTATCAATACAAAAATCAGTTAAATATTTTTTTATAGCTATCTTAATAATTTTATTAATTTTAACTTTTATTTTTTAAAAAAATGATAGGTCATAAATTTAAGCAGATAAGCACTAAACCTGGTTTTGTTAAACATAATGGAGGCTTGCTATTTAGAACTATATCAAAAAAAAAATATGAATTTAAATCTTTTATAAATAAAAATCACCTAAATGCAGTCAAGATAACCCATGGAGGTTATTTAGCTGCTCTAATAGACTCTGGCTGTGGAACTGCGGCGCATAGAGTTGCAAAGGATTTTGTCTGTGTAACTGTTTCACTGGATATAAAATTTATTGATACTTCTAAAGCTGGAGATGAGATTATTGGATTAACAAAAATATTAAAAAAAACAAAAACTTTAATATTTTTAAATTGTGAACTAAAATGTAAAAAGAGAATTATTGCATCTGCAGCAGGCATATGGAAAATTTTAAAAATGAAAACTTCCCCTTAAAATCAATTAAGTAAAATATTGTAAAAAAAATTGAAAATTATTTACCTCATTGAAATTTTTAAAAATTTTTAATTAATGTCATGTAAATTATTAGATTTATGTTTTTCAAAAAAATTTATAGCAAATGAGAACTTATTATCTGCCGATTCGGTCATGTTTTAGCCTATTTTTGTTCTTTAACAGTAACAATATATGGTAGGTTAAAAAAAAAATATACCAAAGATAGAAATGTCTAAAAATAAAATTATAGCAGTCCTAGGTCCCACAAATACTGGTAAGACCCACCTAGCAATCGAAACAATGCTTGATTTCGACACTGGGATGATAGGTTTTCCCTTAAGACTTTTAGCCCGAGAAGTTTATGAAAAAATAATTAAAAAAATCAATTTTAATAATGTTGCTTTAGTTACTGGAGAGGAAAAAATAATTCCACCAGAAGCTAAGTATTTTTTATGCACAGTTGAGTCAATGCCTATTGATAAGCATTTTGAATTTGTAGGTATTGATGAAATACAAATGTGCGCAGATCATGAACGTGGACATATTTTTACTGATAGACTTTTAAATATGCGAGGAAAAAAATTAACAATGTTTATGGGATCAAATACTATAAAAAATATAATCTCAAAATTAGATGATGATATTGAGTTCATAAATAGAAATAGGTTATCAAAGCTAACTTACATAGGACATAAAAAAGTTTCAAGAATAAACAGAAAAACCGCCATAATTGCTTTTTCTGCTGAAGAAGTTTATGCGATTGCTGAGTTGCTTAGAAGACAAAAAGGTGGGGCAGCAATCGTGATGGGATCTCTCAGTCCAAAAACTAGAAATGCACAAGTTAATTTATATCAATCAGGTGATGTTGATTTTTTAGTTGCTACTGATGCTATCGGTATGGGTATTAATATGGATTTAGATTTTGTTTATTTCTCCAGTCTTAAAAAATTTGATGGAAAAAAATTAAGAAAATTAACTTTATCTGAAATAGGACAAATAGCGGGTCGAGCTGGTAGGTACTTAAACGATGGAAATTTTGGTATAACTGGTGATTGTAGCCAAATAATCCCAGAGGATATTCAACTATTAGAAACCCACAAATTCGAGGAAATTAGAACCTTATTTTGGCGAAATTCAAATCTTAATTTTAATAACCCATTAAGTTTAATCAAATCTTTAGAGGAAAAACCTCAAATGACTTGGCTAAAAAAAATTCATGAATGTGAAGATGAAAAAGCACTAAAATATTTTTTAAAAGATAAGAATTTCATTAATTTAGAATTTAATAAAATTACTCTTAGTTTACTCTGGGAATGTTGCCAAATTCCTGATTTTGCGAAAAAGACATATGGAAATCATTATGAGGTAATTGAAAATGTATTTAAGTTTTTAATTAGTAAAAAATCAAAAATTACTGATGATTTTATGAGAATACAGTTTATGAAACTTGATAAATTAGAAGGAAATGTAGACTCTTTATCAAATAGAATTGCAAATGTTAGAACTTGGTCATATGTTTCAAATAAAAATAATTGGGTGGAAAACCAAAAATATTGGGTTGAAAAAACAAAACTTTTAGAAGATCGACTTTCCGATAGGCTACATGAAGAACTTACAAAAACATTCATTGATAAAAGAGCTAGTATTCTCGCAAGAGGTTTGAAACAAGATATGGAATTTAAAACTGAGATTTTACAAAATAACAATGTCATAATTGACAATCAATTTATTGGTAAAATAAATGGTTTAAAACTGCAGATAGATCTAACACAGGGTTCATTAGAAACTGATATTAAGTCATTAAAGAAAGCGGCTAGACAAACTATAGGGCCTGAACTTGAAAAAAGAATTCAAACAATTATTGATACTAATTCTATAGAACTTAAAGAGGATGGTAAAATATATTGGAATGAGTTTGCTATTGCTAGATTAACTTCTGGAAAAGATTATTTAAAACCAAATTTTGAATTAATTGTTGATGAAACTTTGGATGAAATTCAAAAACAAAAACTTAATAACTATTTAAATAGATGGATGGAAAATAAAATAAATATCATTTTAAAAAATCTTATAGATTTAAAAAATCTTAAAGAAAAAAAAACATCCATTAAAGCTCTTGCGTATCAATTGTATGAAAACAATGGTGTCTTAAAAAGAGAACAGGTATCCAATTATCTTAACATACTTGATCAAGAAGATAGAAAAATTTTAAGAAGGTTAGGTGTAAAATTTGGAAGATATCATATATTCTTGTTTAAGCTAATAAAACCTGAAGCTGTTTCATTAAGAACATTATTATGGAAAAATTTTCATCAAAAATATTTGAGTCTCAAACCACCACTATTTGGACTAAATTTTTTAGATGATAAAAATTATACTGACAAGAATTTTATGTTACTTTGTGGATTTGAAAAATTTGAGAATTTTTTTATTAGGATAGATATTCTAGAAAGACTATTTTTGTTAATAATGAAATCAAATACAAAAGAAGTTAAGGTGATACCAGAAATGTTAAATTTACTGGGTTGTAGCAAAGAAAGCTTCAAAAAAATTTTACCTAGCATGGGTTACAAAATTATCGAAAAGGAAAATGAGATATTCTTTAAATACAGTCCTATCAAATCATTTAAAAGAATAACTTCAAATAATGTACATAGTGAAAATCCTTTCAAAATACTAAAAAATTTAAATCTTTAAAAATTTATGTTTTTAAAAGAAAAAATTGAGGACCTTTTCTTAATTAAAGTTTCAGCTTTATTAATTCATGCAGCAAAAATTGACGAAAACTTCACTAGTGAAGAACGAATAATTATTGAAAAAACCCTATTAAAACTTGGCGCAAACGAAAATAAATTAAATCAAATTATCGAAAAATCAAAAATTCTTGAAGAAGATTCAAATCAGATTTTAGATTTTACTAGAGAAATAAAAAACTTATCTGTGAAAGAAAAAATTAACATTGTTGAATCTCTCTGGAGGGTTGTTTATTCAAATAAAAATGCTGATATTTATGAAACTAACCTGATGAGTAGACTTGCGGGATTATTATACATTGATAGTAAAACTATGGGTGATATTAAGGATAAAATTAAAAATCAGAATCTGTAATGACTTATATTGTTAATGAAAATTGTATCAAATGTAAATTGATGGATTGTGTAGAAGTTTGCCCTGTAGATTGTTTTTACGAGGGAAAAAATATGCTTGTAATTAAACCTGATGAGTGTATAGATTGTGGCGTTTGTGAACCAGAATGTCCAGTAGAGGCGATAAAACCGGACACTATACCTGGTAGTGAACAGTGGTTAGAAATTAATAAAAAATATTCAGAAATCTGGCCAAATATTAGTGAAAAAAAAGATCCTCCTTCGGATCACGAAAAATTTAAAGATGAGAAAAATAAGTACGAAAAATATTTTAAAGAAAATCTTTAAAAGTAAACCTAAAAAAAAAGTTAAAAAAAAAATTACTCCAATAAAAGTAATTAAAATAAAAAAAACTAAACAAACTGAACAGTTAAAAATAGAAAAAACTTCAGCACCAGAAAAAATTTTTGATGAAAATAAAATAGATAATTTAAGAATTTCTAAAAACAATGAGCTAAAACCTGAAATTCAAAAAGTAAAAAAACAGGGCACTGAAAAAAGAGAATATAAAATTAAAGATTATGTTGTTTATCCAAAGCATGGAGTAGGTCAAATTACAGAATTCAAAAAAATAAATATAGGTGGTATTGATGTTGAAACTTATACAATTCGTTTCGAAAAAGATAAAGCTAACGGAATGGTACCAGTTAATAAACAATCGCATTTAAGACCATTAGCAACAATCAATCAAGTTAATAAATGTATTTCAATTTTAAAAAGTAAACCAAAAATAAAGAGGTCGATGTGGAGCAGAAGAGCTCAGGAATATGAAGCTAAGATTTCATCAGGAAAAATATACGAACTTGCTGAAGTGGTTAGAGATCTTAACAAAGGTGATGATCTTATGGTTGATCAATCTTATAGTGAAAGACAATTGTTTGAAAAAGCCTATGAAAGAATATTAGCAGAATTTCAAATTGTTTTAAATTTATCAATAGAAGATACACGAAAAAAATTAGACAAAATATTAAAAAGAAATTTAGATAGTCAAGCAAAGTCTAATGTTGACGTACCAAAAACAACTATAAATGAGGCTACGGAGGAGGATCCAATTGCCGAAACTGAAGAAGAACCTTCAGATGAATAAAAAACGCCTCTCACCTAGAAAATGGTGAGAAGCGCTTTTGATTAAAGGATAAGAAATTATTATCTTCTTCTTTTTTTAGCTTTTTTCTTAGACTTCTTTTTTTTTGCAGCCATCTTTAGCTCCTTTTAAAGTTAAACGAATCATGTTGATTCGCTTTTATATTATTTTTATTTTTTTATACTAGCTCTGTCAAATCTTTAATTAGAAACTTAAATTATAAAAAAATTTTTAAATAGCTTAATTGAAATCAATAAAATAGTTAATATTTATGCAAATAATATAGAGGATTTATAAAAATTAATAAAGACTCTCAAGTTGATTTTTATATTTTTGAATTATTTTATATTTTTTTAATTTTAATGTCGGTGTGATCATCCCATTCTCAATGGTAAATTGATCATCAATAACTAAAAATTTTTTTATTTTTTCAATCTTTGTTAAATTTTTATTTATTTTTTCTATTTCTTTTAAAATTAATTCATTAGAAATATTTTTATATTCTTTTGAAATAGTTAGCAAACAAACTAAATATGGTTTACCATCACCATAAATGAGAGCTTGTTCTACAAAATCAATTTTAATTAGATAGTTTTCTATTTTTACAGGAGAAATATTCTCTCCACCTGGAGTTATTAAAATATCTTTTTTTCGGCCAGTAATTTTCAGATAATTATTTTCAAAGTGACCAATATCACCTGTATATAACCAACCATCTTTTAATACTCGATTTGTCTCTTCTTCTTTGTTCCAATAGCCGAGCATTACATTTTCACCTTTAACAATTATTTCATTTTCATCTGTAATTTTGACATGGTTCCCTTTAAATGGAGGTCCTACCGTATCAATTCTAATATCGTTGATGGGATTACAACTTACAACAGGTGAGGTTTCTGTAAGACCATAACCTTGAAGTGTTGGTAAACCAATCGCATTTAAAAAGATACCAATCTCTTTATCTAATGGAGCCCCACCGGATATGAAGGCTTTTAAAGATCCACCAAATTGATTTCTGATTTTTTTTCTAACCAAGTATTCACAAATAAAATTTTGTATAACCTCAAAAAAAGAAGTTTTTTCTTTAAATAATTTTTTTTTTCCTAAAATTATTGTTCTGTTGATTAAAATTTTCTTTAGACCTTTAATTTTGTCAAAGTTTGAATTGATTTTCTGGTATAAATTTTGATAAAATCTAGGTACTGCAGTCATTATATTGGGATTACAATCGTTCATGTTTTTAATCAATTTATCTATACTTTCTGCATAAAAAACTTTAGCTCCAACAGCTATTTGAATAAATTGAATAGTATGCTCATAAGAATGAGATAGCGGTAACCAAGTTAAAAATTTTGCTTTATTTGAAATTATTTCCTCAAGCATTAAAATAGATCCCTCACAATTATTCAATATCCCACCATGACTTAACATAACTCCTTTTGGATTTCCCTCTGTACCTGATGTATAAATTATACAAGCTATGTCAGTCCTTTTGATGTCTAAATTTTCAAAACTTTTTTTTATAAATTTTTTTTCATCGAAAATCTTTTGAGTATTAATTAGTTCAACATCAATATCTTTTATATCCTCAAAAGTAATAACAGCTTTTATAAATGGCTTTGCTTTTACTATTTTTTTTATTTTGCTAAATTGAATTTGATCTGAGACAATTATTACTGATGGTTTACAATCGTTAATTATATATTCATAATCTCTTTCTACATAAGTAGTATATGCTGGAACTGTTATACCGTTTGCAAACATAATAGCTAAATCTGAGATTAACCATTCTGGTCTATTTTCTGAGATCAATAAACATCTATCTTGTTTTTTAATGATTAATGATAACGCTTGAGCTAATTTTATAATATTTTGATATGTATCATGCCATGTAAAATATTTTTTAGAATCTTTTAATGATTGTAAAAAAATTTCATTTTCATTTTGATTTTTATATTGACGATAAAATAATTCCAAGAGATTTTTGCAATTTTCAGCATTCATAATTTTTGGTGGGCAAAGAGAGAATCGAACTCTCACTTCTTACGAAACACGATTTTGAGTCGTGCGCGTCTACCAATTCCGCCATTCGCCCTTCAAAGCTATTATAATTTCAATTTCAATAGTATAAGAAATAAATTTATATTAAACTAAAATATGCTTAATTCTCTTTATATTAAATGTTTAAAATTAGCTGAACATAAAAGTTCTAAATTTTATTTAGCTTTTGTTGCATTCATAGAGAGTTCGTTTTTTCCAATCCCCCCGGACGTAATGATCATACCAATGGTCATTGCAAAAAGAAAAAAATATCTAAGAATTTTCTTAATTGCTACAATTTTTTCAGTTTTAGGAGGAATATTTGGCTATATATTAGGAGCAATCTTTATTGATTTTGCTATGAATGTAATTGAATTCTATGGTTATGACGAAAAAATTTCAAATTTGAAATTTGGACTAAAAGAGGGAAGTGGATTTAGCGCTTGGTTAAGCATTATATTTTTAGCGGGATTTACCCCTTTGCCTTACAAAGTTTTTACGATAGCAAGTGGTATAGTTAATTTTAGTTTACCTGCATTTATTTTTGCAAGTTTAATTTCTAGAGGTCTACGTTTTTTTATTGTCGCATATTTATCATATATATATGGAGATATTTTTACTAAATTTATGAAAAATCATGGTTCAAAATGGTTTACAATTTTGGGTATATTAATAGTTGTAATTTTTATGATTATATTTTTTATTTCAAAAAATAATGATTTATTTTAGTAAAAATTCTTATCTAATATTCATTTTTCTAATTAGCTTAGTTGCACTTTTTTCAGCTTTTTTCATTGAGTATATATTAGGCTATCAACCATGCTATTTATGCAAAATTGAGCGAATACCTTATGCTCTAAGCATTATAATATTACTTTTAAACTTTAAATTTAATTATCTAGAAAAATTTTTTTTAATTTTATTAATATTTATATTTATATTTTCTACTCTAATTTCTATCTATCATTTTGGAATTGAACAAGGGTTTATAAAAGAATCGATACTTTGTGACCTAAAAAATGCCTCTGAAATTCTATCAAAAGAAGAGATTTTAAAAGACTTACAAGAAAAAAAGTCAAATTGCAAAGATGTTACATTTACAATTTTTGGATTATCACTAACAACTTTAAATATTATATTGTCTTTAATAATTACTACAATATTAACAAAAATATATTTTGGTTATGAAAAAAAAAAATAAAAATAGAATTGAAGAATTTATTAGAGTAGATCATGCTGGTGAAAGAGGGGCCGTAAAAATTTACGAGGGTCAGCTTTTAGCTCTAGAAACATTTATAAAAGATGAAAGTCTAAAAAAAACAATCGAAGACATGAAAATTCATGAGAAAATACATTGTGATTTTTTCGAAAAAGAGATTAAAAGAAGAAATATTAAACCAACTAGATTTTTACCACTATGGGACTTATTAGGAGTTGGTCTTGGTTTTAGTTCAATTTTAATGGGAAAAAAAGCTGCAATGCTTTGCACAGCCTCTGTTGAAGAAGTAATAGACGAACATTATCTCAATCAAATAAAACAACTCGACTCTGATGAGATTAAACTAAAAAACAGAATTATTAAATTTAGAGAGGATGAAATTAATCACAAAAATATCGCTTATGAAAAAGGAGCTACAAAAAAAGGAATTTATTTTATTATAGATAAAATCATAAAAGCCGGATCAAAAATTGCTATAAATATATCTGAAAAAATTTAGAGTTTATGACTCCAACTCAACATCCCAATATAAATAATCCATCCAACTTTTGTGTAAAAAATTTGGAGGAAAATTTTTGCCATTTTTGTGAAGATCTTCTATTGATGGTCTATAAGGATGTTTATTAAGTTTCATTTCAGAAAATTTTAATAATTTTCCACCTTTTTTAACATTACAAGCTGAACAAGCAGTTACAACATTTTCCCAATTAGTCTCTCCACCCTTAGATCTTGGAAGCAAATGATCAAAAGTTAATTCTTTGGAACTTCCACAATATTGGCAAGAAAACTTATCTCTTAAGAAAACATTAAATCTCGTAAAGCTTGGCTTTGATTGTGGTATTATGTAATCTTTTAAAGCAATAACACTTGGTAACTGCATTTTAAAAGATGGACTTCTAATTTCTCTATCATAATTACAAACTATAATTACTCTTTCTAAAAACACTGACTTAACAGTATCTTGCCATGACCAAAGTGATAATGGATAATAACTTAATGGTCTATAGTCCGCATTCAAAACTAATGCGGGACATTTTTCTAATGACACATTTTGCTCAAAAAAGTTATTCATTAAACTCTTTTATCTTAATACAATAGTTATATCAACAATAAGTGATATTAAATTTTTTTAATAATATAATTTAAAGCTGTACTTGACGCTTCTATAGGAATATGATGATCACAATTTTTAATTAACTTTGTTTCAACATTAATTTCATTTCTAATTAAAAAATCTTTTGACTCAAATAAATACGAGGATGGTACAACTTGGTCCATATCGCCGTGTATCAAAAGAATATTTGTTGAACATTTTATTCTTTTTTGAAGATCCTCTTTATTAATAATTTTACCTGAAAACCCAACAACGCAAGCATATTCTTTTTCTGATATTAAACCTAAATTAATTGACAACATACACCCTTGACTAAAACCTGATAAACAAATTTTATTATTTTCTAAATTATATTCTTTTTTAATTTCCTCAATAAATTGATTAACTTTTTGCTCAGCTTTTTTTGTTTGTCCCAATATATATTCTGGATCATCTTGAGTTAAATCAAACCATTGATATCCACTTGGATTAATATGATTTTTTTCATGTCCATTAGGACAAATAAATACTGTATTCGGTAAATATCTTTTCCAGTATGATGAAAGAATACTCATATCATTACCGTCACCTCCATATCCATGAAGTAAAATAATTGCACTTTTAATAGAAATCCCATCTTTGGGTTTTATAGCTATATGCTTTAAACTAAATGTCATATAATAATTATGTTTTTTATTTTGTAAAATATCTTACAATATAAATATGTTGTCAGGAACGATAGTCAAAATTATATCAATAATTCTTATAATGGTGGTCGGTATTATATTAGTATTAGGTATTGGGACTTTGTTTAAGGGTGGAGATGTAAGTAAAAAGTATTCAAATAGATTAATGCAATTAAGAGTATTATTACAATTTATTGCAATAATTGCTTTAGTCGGATTTGCTTATTTTTTTAAAAACTAATTGTAATTACTTAACCAACTTATAAACTTTTCATCATCAAAATTAATTGAACCAATTATTCTTGCAAATTCTTTTCTTTCTTTATTAAGCAGAATGGAAGTTGGAATTCCTCTTAAAGAAAATTCCTTAGCTAAAGAAGTGGTTGGATCAAAATAAGAAATTAAATTTTTTACATTTAAATTTTTAAAAAAGGTATCTACTACTTCTTGATTTTCTTGAGCTATGTTGATTGGTAGTACTTTTAAATTATTAAGTTTTGGATTAACTTGTAATCGATCTAGTGATGGTAATTCTTCTTTACATGGTTCACACCAAGTTGCCCAAAAATTTAACACGATTAGATTTTCATTAAAATCGTTTAAAGTAGTTTTTTGATCTGTTTTATCTAAAAAGATTATATTATCGAAGGTTTTTGGTTCTTTATGTATGACAATATTTTTTAAATTAGGTATTTCATTTGCCGACAAGTTGCTAATCAAAAAAATAAATAATATTAAAAATCTCATGTTAAATAGATATAATTAATTATCATGATAAAAAAAGAAAACAACCAGACAATATGGAATATACGTATTAAAAAAAAAACTTCATTACTATATAAAAAAATTGGTAATTCTATTGATGTAGATAAGAGACTTTATCAGGAGGATATTCAGGGATCTATCGCTCATGTTGAAATGCTTTTTAAACAAAAAATTATCTCATTTAAAATAAAGAACAAAATTATTTATGGACTTAATAAAATTAAAAAAGAAATTTTAAATCAAAAATTTAAATTTGATAGAAAGTATGAGGATATTCATATGAGTATCGAGAATAGACTTTTTCAAATTATAGGTGAAGAGGCAGGTTATGTTCATACCGCTAGATCAAGAAATGATCAAGTAATTACTGATTTTAAAATATGGATGAAGTCAGCAACAAATGAGATTAATAAAGAATTAGATAAAATAATTAAAAGAACGCTTAAAATTGCAGAAAAAAATATTGAAACAATCATGCCTGGATTTACACATTTAAAAAATGCTCAAGCAATTTCATTTGCTCATTATTTAATGGCTTATGTTGAAATTTTTAATAGAGACAAAAAAAGATTTTCAAATAATTTAGAAAATTTAAATGAGAATCCCCTTGGTGTTGCTGCTTTAAGCGGAACCTCATTCAATATCGATAGAAACTATACAAGTAAGAAATTAGGCTTTAAAACTCCAACTAATAATTCTATAGATACTGTATCCGATAGAGATTTTGTTTTAGATTTTTTATACAGTTCTTCAGTTTGTTCAATGCACATATCCAGAATATCTGAAGAGCTTATAATATGGAGTTCAGATGGGTTTAATATAATAAACTTGTCAGATAAAATCGTAACTGGTTCATCTATAATGCCACAAAAAAAGAATCCTGATTTATTAGAGTATCTAAGAGGTAAGTCTGGTTTAATGTATGGCAATTTATTTTCTATGTTAACTATACTTAAGGGACTTCCACTATCCTATTTTAAAGATTTACAAGACGATAAAGAAATAATATTTAAATCTTTTGATACCTTAATAAATTGCCTAAAAATTTTTGAAGAAGTTCTAATCAACTTTAGCCCAAATAAAAAAAAAATGTTAGAACTTGCAAACCATGGTTTTATAACAGCGACAGATTTAGCAGATTATCTGGTTAAAAATCATTCCATGTCTTTTAGAAAAGCTTATCAAAAAACTGCAGAAATAGTAAATTTTGCAGAAAAAAGAAAAAAAAGATTAGATGAACTATCAATCCAAGAACTTCAGAAAATTGAACCTAAATTATCAAATGATGTTTTAAAAATATTTAATTTGAAAAATTCTATAAATTCTAAAAAATCATATGGAGGAACAGCTTTTGATAATATAAAAAAAATGATAGTAAAATATAAAAATAAGCTATGATTAAAAAAATTTTTCTAATTATTCTATTTTCAATAATTTTAATTTCATGTGGTAAAAAAGGAGACCCAATTTACAATAATATTGAAAAAAAAGTTGATAAATTTAGTACCAAAATAAATATGGTATGATGAAATATATTAATAAGGAATTAACAATAGAAAATTTTAGAATTAAAAATTTAGCAAAAAAATTTACTACTCCGATTTATTGTTATTCCTTTAATAAACTAAAAGAGAATATTCAAAACTTTAAGAATAATTTTAAATCAATCAATCCCTTAATTTGTTTTTCTGTAAAATCAAATTCTAATACAAAATTGCTACGCGAAATAAGTAAGTTTGGATTAGGTGCAGATGTTGTGTCTGCAGGCGAGTTAATGAAAGCCCTTTTAGCTGGAATTAAACCTAATAAAATTGTTTTTTCTGGAGTTGGCAAAACTTCAAAGGAACTTAATTTTGCAATAAATAAAAAAATACTATTGATTAATACAGAGTCAAAAAGTGAAATTTTTGAAATTGAAAGAATCGCAAAAATTAAAAAAAAAAAGATTAATATTGGTATAAGATTAAACCCAAATATTGATGCAAAAACCCTAAGTCAAATTTCAACTGGAAAAAAAGAAAATAAATTTGGTGTTGACGAAAAAAAATTTTTAGAATTGGTAAAATATGTTAAAAAATCAAAAAATCTTGATTTAAAATGTTTGAGTGTACATATTGGTAGCCAAATTCTAAATGACGATCCCTATGGTAAAATGTTAGATATTTTAGATAAGGTAATAAAAAAATCAAAACACGTATTTGAATATATTGATTTAGGCGGCGGGATAGGAATTGATTATAATAATAACAATCAAAATCTAAATTTAAACAAATATTCAAGAAATATTGAAAAATTTTTGAAAAACAATAAATCAAAAATTATATTTGAACCAGGCAGATACATTGTTGGAAATATTGCAGTATTAATTTCTCAAATAACCTATATTAAAGAGGGTCATAAAAAAGATTTTGTAATCCTCGATGCTGGAATGAATGATTTGATAAGACCTGCACTATATAATTCTATACATAGAATAATTCCTGTTAAAGCAAAATCAAAATTATCAAATAAAGATTATGAATTTGTAGGTCCAATTTGCGAAAGCACTGACAAATTCCTTACAGTAAAAAAATTTCAAAAATTAGATGAAAAAGATTTAATTATCATATGTGATGTTGGAGCTTATGGAATATCATTAAGTTCAAACTATAATATGAGACCAAAACCCTTTGAAATATTAATCAAAAAATCAAAAATTAAAATTCTTAGTAAAAGACAAAAGCTGTTAGATTTAATGTAGCTTTTGATTTAAATGATAAGAAACATAATATTTACAATATTTTTTTTTACTGGAATATTTATTATTTCAATATTTTTTCTGCCATCTTTTTTTATGCCTCAAAAAATTGTTTTGCTCGGGGGAAAATTAATGGGCTTCTGGACAGGACTGTGTTTAAAAATATTTCTCGCAACTAAAATTGTTATTAAAGGAAAAGAAAATATTATTAAAAATGAAAAATTTTTTATAGCTGCTTCTCATCAATCAATGTTTGAAACATTTTATTTGCAAACAATTTTTAATTCTCCAGTTTTTATTTTAAAAAATGAGTTACTATTAATACCAATTTTTGGTTGGTACTTAAAAAAAATAGGATCTATTTCTATTAAACGAAATAAAGTAACGAAAGATAACCTAGGATTTTTTGAAAATATTTCAAAAATAATAAAAAATTCTAATAGGCCCTTAATAATTTTTCCTCAGGGAACAAGAACACCACCTGAGTCAAGACCAACCTTTAAAAAAGGTATTGGACGAATTTATGTGGAATTAAATATTGCTTGCCAGCCAGTTGCTATTAACTCGGGTTATGTTTGGCCTAAAAATGGATCTATGAAAGCGAATAAATCAATAACGATATCTATATTAAAACCTATAGTTTCTGGGTTAACTAAAGATGATTTTATCAAAACTATTGAAAAAAATATTTATTACGAATTAGATTTGATGAATTAACCCTTCATCGGCATCACAACAAAAATACTATCAAAATCAGCCGGATCTCTGACGAGTGCTGGAGAACCAGAGTCATTAAAAAAAATTTCCACACGATCCCCATTTATCTGAGAGGCAATATCTATGAGATATCTAGAATTAAAACTAATCTCTAAATCATATTCAAATTTCACACTTAAAGTTTCTTTTCCATCACCACTGTTAGCATTATTTACTGAAAGGTTTAAAACATCTTTGGACAAATTAAATTTAACACCATCTTTTTTATCAAGTGATACAGATGCAACTCTATCTACAGAATTTAAAAATAACTTTAAATCAATCTCTAATTTTTTGTGATTATTTTTAGGTATTACTTGAATGTAATTTGGAAATTTTCCATCAATAAGTTTTGAGATAAGAATGCTATTATTTAATTCAAATTTTATTTTAGATTTCCTATTGGAAATCTTAATATTTCCATCATGTGTATCTAAAAGAGAACAAAGCTGAAAAATAGTCTTTTTGGGCAAAATTACTGGTTCAAAATCAATTTTTTTATCCAATCTAATTTTTGAAACCGACATTCTGTGACTGTCTGTTGCAACGGCAGTCAAATAATTCTTTCCCTCCACTTCAGTTTGATGAAAATAAATTCCACTTAAATAATGCCTAGTTTCATCATTAGAAATAGAAAATTTACATTTATTAAGAAGTTTTAAAAATTGCTTAGATTTTATTGAAAATTCATTATCATTAAAATTTTCATCTGTTAAAGGAAATTCTGATGCACTAATACAATTTAAATTAAAAATAGACTTTTCTGACTCGACCTGTAGCTTACTAATATCTGTTAGCGATAAATTAATTTTTTTACCTGAAGTAAATTTTCTTATGATATCATACATAATAGAGGAAGTGGTAGTGATTTTTCCTTCTTCAAAAATTTCTACATTATTCAACTGATGAATAAAGATTAAATCTAAATCTGTCGCTGTTATTGTTAGTTTAGAATTATTTGCATCTAATAATATATTTGACAAAATTGGAAGAGTGCTTCTTTTTTCTATAACTCCTTGACAATAATTTAATGCTTGTTGAAAATCTTGCTGATTAACGTTAAATTTCATTTTCTTTATTATTATAAAGTATTTGGTTTTTTAAATTATTAATACTATCAACCATATCAAGATTACGTTCTTTTAATTTTTCAATCGTTTTAACTGAGTGTATGATGGTAGTATGATCTCTGTTAGAAAATTCTCGACCTATCTCTGGCAAGGATTTAGAAGTTAAAATTTTAGTTAGATAGATAGCTATTTGCCTTGGTCTAACAAGATACCTAGATCTTCTTGAAGACAACATTTCGTTTTTACTAATTTTAAAGTATTTACAAACTAAAGTTTGTATCAAATCGATTGTAACTTTATTTTCACCTAAATTTAATAAATCCCTAAGTATTATTTTAGTTTCAGTTAAATTTGGCACCTTGTTATAAATTCTTGAAAATGAGATTATTCGATTTATCGCTCCAACTAATTCCCTTACGCTTGCTTTTATCTCGTTGCTTATAAAGTCCTGAATTTCTCTAGAAATTTTAAATTGGTCAGAATTTAAACTATTAAAATCTTCAACTTTACTCTCAACAATTTTTTTTCTTAAATCGTTATCAGGGTTTTGGATATCAACTACTAAACCTCCCGAAAATCTCGATTTAATTCGATCTTGAATTCTTGATAATTTATTAGGCGCCCTATCGGCAGATACAATTATTTGTGAACCTTTGTCCAACAACGCATTAAATGTATGAAAAAACTCCTCCTGCATTGCTTCTTTACCACTAATAAACTGAATATCGTCTATTAACAAAACATCAGTATTTCTAAAATAATCTTTAAACTTAACCATATCATTTGATTTTATTGATTTAACAAATTGATACATAAAACGTTCAGCTGAAATAAACATTACTTTGCTATTTTTTTTTAATTCAAAACCAATGGCATTTAAAAGATGAGTCTTACCCATTCCAACACCACTATAAATATAAAGTGGATTGTAATGAGACGTATCCTCTACAACTTTTAATGACGCTTCATATGCTAGTTTATTACTTGATCCAGTTATGAAATTGTCAAATCTCTTGTTAGGGTCAATTCTGTTATATTGTAAATAGGAGTCTTTAATAAACGCAATATTTTCACTACTATCTATTGTTTTTAAATTAATTTTTTCAAAATTATTAGCAGGTGAGTTTTGCTCAGAAATTTTGAACTCTATTCTAATAATATCTTTTTTATATTTTTTTATTATTTGTAAAATTTGATCTAAATATCTTGATGTAATCCAATCGCGAATGAATCTTGTAGGAACTGACAGAAGAATATAATTATTAAATTCATCTAAAAAACTTATTTTTTTAAGCCAGCTTTCATAAATATTTATCCCTAATTTGTTTTTTAAATCTGTTTGAATAATATTCCAATCAAAATCCGCTACTTTAAGTGAATTTAAATTATTATTTATTGAGTTATTCATAAATTTTTTGAGAAATATTTATTAGACCCAATTTTTAAATTTTGCAAGAAATTATAAAAAAAATAAATTTAAAAAATAAAATCTCAGATTGTAATTTTTTTTATAATTACAAATTAGGAGGGAAAATAAAAATTTAATTAATAAAATCATAGATTGAAATTTCTCACACAATTTTAAAATTAAAATTTAAAAAATAAAATTTATAATTGAATTTTTTTTTTTTTATTTACTAAGTCTATATATAGCGAGTAAATAAAAAAAAATTATATATCAGGTATATTTAAGAGTTGAAATTTCTTACCTTTATAAGTTGTATTTTAATAAGCGACTTAAATTTAGAAACTATATCGCAAAAATTTTTTTTGTAATTCTAGAAATATTCCTAGAAGCGTTTTTTTTTTTTATAATACCTGTTTTAGCAATCTTCATAAGCTCTGAATTGAAGCTTGGTAAAAATTTTAAAGCTTCATCCTTTTTTTTGGACTCAATTAAAACTTTCATTTTTTTTAAAGCATTTTTATATCTACTTTTCCTTACTTTATTAACAATTGTCTGCTTAGCTATTTTTCTAATTGTTTTAATTGCTGATTTGGTGTTCGCCATAATAGCAGGGGGTATAACTTGAGAATTTATTTCGGTCAATCAAATAATTAATTATTTTTGACAAGAATTACAAAAAAAAGTTGATCTTTTTGAAATAATATTTTTTGAAATTAAATTAGTACATCCGTTAGTTTTACAAACTAATCCCTCTCTTTGATAAACATTAAAATTTTTTTGAAAGTTTCCCTCAACGCCAGATGTATTTTTAAAATTTTGTATACTTGATCCACCTTTTTCAATAGCTTTTAATAAAACTTTTCTAGAATAATAAATAATTCTATTACAATCTGGTTTACTTAACAAATTTGCATTCTTTGAAGGATTTATTTTGCTTAAAAATAAAATTTCGTTTGCATAAATATTTCCAATACCTGAAACAAAATTTTGATCAATTAAAAAATTTTTAATATTTTTTTTTCTTTTATTAAAATAATTATAAACATAATCTGTATTAAATTTATTATCAAAAGGTTCTGGACCTAAATATTTAAATCTTTTTTTTAGTTCTTCTTTATTTTTAATAATTTGAATAAAACCAAAACGCCTTGGATCATTATAAATTACTCTAAAATTATTAAATATAATTTCCACGTGATTATGCTTTTTGGGTAAAAATGGTGATTTGTAAAAACTAGTATTTGTAAGTCTTGATAATTTTTTTTTATCTATTATGTGAATAGTTCCTGACATTCCTAAATGAATCATGCAAAAACTATTGTCAGAAATATTTAAAATTAAGTATTTTGAATATCTATCTACCTTGATTATTTTTTTTTTTTTTAAATAACTCTCAAAATTTAATGGTATTTTAAATCTTAAATTTCTATTTCTTATAATTACTCTCAAAATCTTTTTGTGTTTTATTTTCTTATTAAGAGATTGTCTAACAATTTCTACTTCTGGTAATTCTGGCATTTGTCACTATATTGATAATAAAAAAAAATTTATGCAACAACATCTTCAAAATAAAAAAGGATTAGTGCAAAATGTATTTAACCAGGTCTACGATAAATATGATCTAATGAATGATTTTATTTCATTAGGTATTCATAAAATCTGGAAAAAAACTCTCATAAATATTATGAACCCATCTTCTTTGAATAAAAAATTAATTGATGTCGCGTGCGGTACAGGGGATATAGGAAAACTTTTTTTAGATAATACTAAAAAGACTTGTCAAGTTACATGTGTAGACCCAAACCGTAACATGATAAATAAGGCCAAACAAAAATTATCTAATTATAAAAATATTCAATGGAAAATTTCCAACGCTGAAAATCTCCCTTTTAATGATAATTCATTTGATTACTATACTATTAGCTTTGGTTTAAGAAATGTAAAAAATTTAAATCAAGCTCTAACGGAGGCATATCGAGTTTTAAAACCTGGGGGAAGATATTTATGTTTAGAATTTTCAAAAATACAAAATTCTAATTTAAATTTTATTTACAAAAACTACTCTAAGATTATTCCTTTAGTTGGAAAATTTATAACTGGTAATAGTCAACCTTATAAATATTTAATTAATAGTATTGAAGATTTTATTAATCAAGAAGAACTTATTATATTAATGCAAAAAAGTAATTTTAAAAAATGTTCATTTAGAAACTTAAGTGGTGGATTAGTTTCTATACATAGTGGATGGAAGTTTTAGTGTTTAAAAAATTATATATATTATTTAAATTAGGAAGAAAAGTTGGAAAATCAGATATTATAAATATTATATCAAACTTTCAAAAATTACCAATTTCGATAACTATTTTATTTAAATTATTATCTACTTCTTTTTTTGAAAAAAAAGACTGTGATTTAAACAAAACTGAAGGTGAAAAACTTTCAAGCTCGCTTCAGTCTATGGGAACTACATTCATAAAACTGGGACAGTTTTTGGCAACTCGACCTGATATAATTGGCGAAAATTTATCAAAAAATTTAGAGAACTTGCAAGATCGATTACCTCCATTTTCAATTTACGAGGCAAAAGAAATTATCAAACAAAACCTTGGTCAAAACTCCTATAATTCTATAATTAATTTAAGCGAACCAATTGCTGCTGCTTCAATAGCTCAAGTTCATAAAGCCCAGATTAAAGACAATGGAATAATTAAAGATGTTGCAATTAAAATTTTAAGACCAAATATTAAAAAAATTTTTAATGAAGAGATAGATGCATTGATGTTATTTGCTTACTTTATTGAGTCATTTATCAAAAAAACAAGAAGATTAAAATTAATTGAAGTTATTTTTTTATTAAAAGAAATAACTAATCTTGAAATGGATTTAAGGTTTGAAGCGGCCGCGGCTAGTGAATACGCCGAAAATACTAAGAATGATGCGGGTTTTAGAGTTCCTAAAATTTACTGGAATTTTACTAGTGAAAGTGTCATGACACTTGATTGGATCGATGGTGTCTCAATTAGAGAAACCGAAGAATTAAAAAAAAAGAATTTAGATACCAACACTATAGCTGAAGAAATTATACAACATTTTTTAAGACATGCAGTAAGAGATGGTTTTTTTCATGCTGACATGCATCAAGGAAATATTTTTATTGATTCGAATGGTCAAATTGTGCCAATAGACTTTGGTATAATGGGTCGTCTCGATAAAATAAGTAAAAGATTTTTAGCAGAAATATTATTTGGATTTATTCAAAGAGATTATAAAAAAGTTGCTGAAGTTCATCTACTTGCAGGTTTAGTGCCTAAAGAAGTCTCTATCGATGATCTTGCACAAGCGTTGAGGTCAATTGGAGAGCCAATTTTTGGTCAAGCCGTAAAAGATATTTCTGGAGGAAAATTATTAAAACAATTGTTTGATGTTACAGAAAAATTTAATATGCAAACACAGCCTCAGCTTTTAATGTTGCAAAAAACAATGGTAGTAGTAGAAGGAGTAGCAAGAAGATTAAATCCCGATACAAACATCTGGATCACATCTAAACCTGTACTTGAAAACTGGTTAAGAGAAAACAAAAATCCAATTAATACATTAAACGAAACAATCTCCAAAACTACTGAAGTTATGAAAAAACTACCAGACTTTCCTGAAATCATGGATAAAGCAAATCAAGCATTAACATTTTTAGCAAGTGGACAAATTCCTCAAAATTCTAATTCTTATACCGCTCTAAATAATAAAAAAACTGAAATAATTGCTTTTAGAAATCAATCTATTATTGGTTTATTAATTCTTGTAATTTTCGGACTATTAGTATTTTAATTCTCAAAATGAAAAATTTATCTAATAAAAAAATATTATTTATAATATGCGGTGGCATCTCTGCATATAAATCACTTGAAACAATAAGATTACTAAAAAAAAATAATTATGAAATCAAAACCATTTTAACCAAGAGTGCCAAAGAGTTTATTACACCTCTTTCTGTAGCATCTTTATCAAAAGGAAAAGTATATGATGATCTTTTTAATGTAGAAAATGAGACAGAAATGAGTCATATCGCTCTTTCAAGATGGGCAGATGTGATTATTACTGCTCCTGCAACTGCAAATACTATCTCAAAATTAGCTCAAGGATCGTCTGATGACTTAGCTTCTACGGTAATTCTTGCATCAAATAAGCAAGTGTATTTAGTGCCAGCTATGAATGTAAGAATGTGGGAACATTCATCTACCAAGCAAAATACCGAAAAATTAAAACATTATGGATATAAAATTATTGGACCAGAAATAGGAGAAATGGCATGTGGAGAATATGGTAGAGGTAAAATGTCAGATCCTTCAAAAATTGTGGATGAAATTAATAGATATTTTTTTGAAAAAAATAAAAATAAAAAATTTAAAGCCTTGGTTACTGCTGGTCCAACGTATGAATATATTGATCCAATAAGGTTTATAACCAATAAATCAAGTGGCAAACAGGGTTATGAAATTGCAAATTCTCTTTCCAGGAAAGGTTTTCAAACAACTCTTATTTCTGGTCCATCAATTCTAAGCGTTGATGAAAATATTAATTTAATTAAAGTTGAAACTGCAGATGAAATGTTTACTGAGACACAAAAAAATTTGCCAGTTGATGTTGCAATTTTTTCAGCTGCCGTTGCTGATTTTAAAATCTCTGAGAAGTATAAATATAAAATTAAAAAACGAGATGGGCTAAACTTAAAACTAGAAAAAAATGTTGATATATTAAAGTATGTTTCAAATCATAATTCTATGCGACCAAAACTTACTATCGGATTTGCAGCTGAAACAAACGATCTAGAAAAAAATGCTGAAAAAAAGTTATCTGAAAAAAATTGTGATTGGATTATTGCTAATGATGTATTAAATAATTCAATTGGTTTCAACTCAGATTTTAATGAAGTTACAATCTTTTATAAAAACCAAAAAATAAAAAAAGAAAACCTAACCTACAAAAAAAAATCTGAAATATCAGAGGAAATAGTTGATAGAATAATCAATCAATTAAATTCATGACAAAGGTACTTATTAAAAAACTATATCCTTCTGTCAAAATACCTACTTATAAAACTAATGGGGCCTCCGGTGTGGATTTAATGGCGTATCTTAAAGAACCTGTAAGATTAAAACCTAACTCATCTTGCCTAGTACCAACTGGAATTTCTGTAGCTTTTTCTAAAGATTTTGAAATACAAATTAGATCTAGATCTGGACTAGCGGCTAAAAATAATATCTGTGTCTTAAACTCACCTGGGACAATAGATAGTGATTATCGAGGAGAGATTAAAGTAATACTTTTCAATCAAGGAAATAAAATATTTTTAATCCAAAACAAAGATAGAATTGCTCAAATGATTTTAGTTCCAGTATTCAAAATGCAATTTGAAGAAGTTGAAAATCTACCTGAAACGATAAGAGGAGAGGGTGGTTTTGGTTCAACTGGAAGATGAGCTTTGAACTAAATAAAGTTTTAATTGAAAGATTTTCGAGACAAATAGTTTTGAAAAATATTGGAATAGTTGGTCAAAGAAAGATTTTAAATTCCAAAGTATTAATTATAGGCGCAGGTGGATTAGGTTGTTCTGTAGCGGAATTTTTAACAAGAGCTGGGGTTGGTACGATAGGTATAATTGATTATGATTTAGTAAACCTCTCTAATATTCATAGACAGAGTCTCTATAATGAAAAAGATTTAGAAAAATTGAAAGTGAAAGTTTCGCAAGAAAAATTAAAATTAATAAATTCTCAAGTAAAAATTAATATTTATAAGCAAAAAATAAATTATAAAAACTTTAGTAAAATTATTCAAAACTATGAATATATAGTTGATGGATCTGATAATTTTGAAACCAAATTTTTAATAAATGATTTTAGTTTAAGGTTTAAAAAAAATCTTATAACAGGTGCTATTAGCAAATTTGATGGACATATTTTTTCATTTAATTTTCTAAAAAAAAACAGTCCATGTTTAAGATGTTTTTATCAGGAAGAGAAAATTTCAAATGATATTTTTAATTGTGAATTTGATGGAGTATTGGGAACAGTAGCTGGAATAGTTGGAACCATGCAAGCTAATGAAGTATTAAAACAGATATTAAATATAGGCCAAAATCTTAATGGCTTTATTTTAATTTTAGATTTACTTAATCTAAACTTTAGAAAAGTAAGATTAATGAAGAAAAAAAAATGTTTATGCAACTAATTCTTAAAAGTATGTTAATAATTTTTTTTTCATTTTTTTTTTCTGCTAATAGTTTTTGTGAAGAAATTTTTTATTCATTAAAAAAAAATAAAGTTAATGTCCGATATGGCCCAGGTTTTGAATTTGAGGTTAAGTACATTTATAATAAAAAAAATCTTCCTGTAAAACAACTTGATAAAAAAGAAAATTTTAGAAGAATAATAGATTTTAAAAATAATAGTGGATGGATACATATATCACAATTGCAGCAATCTAACTCAATCATCGCAACTCAAGATAAAATTCTATTTAAAAAACCCTCAAAATTTTCAAAACCAATTGCACAAATAAAAAAAGGACGCTTATTAGTAGTTCAAAAATGTGAAAAAAAATGGTGCAAAATTAAATCTGACGATTTGAATGGATGGGTTGATACCATCAATATTTGGGGTTTAGTTAATAATTAATTTTTATTTAAACGGATTTTCTAGCACACACGCAACTAAGTGTATTCTATCCTGCTCACCGCCATTAAAAAAATTATGGTATTTAGTAGTATTAGTAATAGTCACAGTTCCATCAGCTGGCAGATGTTTAGCAATATTTTCGATCACCATAGAACATCCTAAATTGGTGATAATTGGGATATGCAATCTGGGCTCTGGATCTTTATGCCAACTAAGAGTAGATCTTGGTTCCTTTAGCAACAATCTCACTCTACCAAGTTTAAATCTCTTACTTATCGTATCATATACTTCTTTAAAATAAGTGTTATGGAATTCGGGTATTAATTGAGTATATTTAGACTCATCTATATCAAAATCTCTAGATACTTCTTTTCCAGTTTCATCAGGAATTGTCCAATATTTTCCTCTGATATTATGACCCTTTATGGATTCTTCGTCATTAGGTATTTGATTTAAAGGTATGGCACCAAAATGGGTTATGCCTGGAGAGTTAAATTTTTTTTTTTTTAATATTATTTCTAGGTCAGACCTTAGTCTTTTTATATCAAACAAAAGGTTTGGTACTTGATAAAAATCATCAAAAGAAACTTGGGTCATGATTTAATTTTTTTTTAATGAAGATCAAAACGATCTGAATTCATGACTTTAGTCCAAGCTAAGATAAAATCATTTAAAAATTTATCATACGCATCATCAGTAGCGTAAACTTCAGCTAAAGCTCTAAGTTGAGAGTTAGATCCAAATATTAAATCAACTCTTGTACCGCTCCATTTAACTTTATTAGTTTTTCGATCTTTACCATGGAAAATTTCCTCTTTTTTCGAAGTCTCTTCCCATTTAATATTCATATCAAGTAAATTAACAAAAAAATCATTTGTAAGCTTACCTGGATTTTTTGTAAATACTCCATGATCTGAGTTATCAAAATTAGTTCCTAAAACTCTCATCCCACCAACTAAAACTGTCATCTCAGGAGCTGTTAGTTTTAATAATTGAGCTTTATCAATTAACAATTCCTCAGCCACGGCTGACTTATCACCATTTGCATAATTTCTAAAGCCATCTGCAAGAGGTTCGAGTAAGCTAAACGAATGAATATCAGTTTGGTCTTGCTCAGCATCTCCTCTTCCTGGCTTAAAAGGGACATTTACTTTTTTACCAGCAGCTTTTGCTGCTTTTTCGATCCCTACCGATCCACCTAAAACAATTAAATCAGCTAATGATACATATTTTGATTTAATGTTAAATGACTTTTGTATTTTCTCGTAAGTATTAATCACTTTTAATAATGAAGGCGGATTGTTAACTTTCCAATTCTTCATTGGCAACAATCTTATACGAGCACCATTTGCTCCACCTCTTTTATCTGAGCCTCTAAAAGTTGACGCTGAAGCCCATGCTATAGAAACAAGCTCTGATACGGACAACCCTGAATTTTCAATTTTTTTCTTTAAGAATTTAATATCATTATTTTTAAGTTTATATTTTGTTTCTGGAATAGGATCTTGCCAAATTAAATTTTCTTTTGGAACTTCAGGACCTAAATAATTTACTTTAGGACCCATGTCTCTGTGAGTTAATTTAAACCAAGCTCTTGTAAATGCATCTGCAAACTCATCTGGGTTTTGGTGGAAGTGTCTTGAAATTTTTTCAAAATTTGGATCCATTTTTAAGGAAAGATCTGTTGTTTGCATCATTGGAAGATTTTGCTTGCCCTTAATATGAGCATCCGGTGTCATTTCTATATCTTTACCATTTTTTTTTGGTCTCCATTGATATGCACCTGCTGGGCTTTTTGTTAATTCCCATTGATATCCAAATAAATTATCAAAATAACCCATGTCCCATTGAATAGGATTGGAGGTCCAAGCTCCCTCTATTCCGCTGCTAATAGTGTCAGCTCCTAATCCACTTTTATAGTTGCTATTCCACCCAGTTGCTTGATCTTGAATTTTTGATCCTTCAGGCTCAGGCCCTTTATGAAACTCTGGCGCTGCACCATGAGATTTACCAAAAGTATGTCCCCCTGCAACTAATGCGACTATTTCGTAATCATTCATCGCCATTCTACCAAAAGTTTCTCTAATATCTCTTGCAGACTTTATAGGATCTGGATTACCGTCAGGTCCTTGCGGGTTAACGTAAATGAGGCCCATTTGAACTGCACCTAATGGGTTTTCAAGTTCTCTTTTATTGTTGTATCGATTATTGGCTAACCATTGTTTTTCCGAACCCCAATAAATATCATCTTCTGGTTCCCATATATCTTCTCTTCCAGCCCCAAAACCAAAAGTCTTGAGTCCCATAGATTCAATCGCAACATTTCCAACTAATATAAATAAGTCAGCCCAAGAAATTCCTCTTCCATATTTTTTCTTAATAGGCCAAAGTAATAATCTTGCTTTGTCTAAGTTAACGTTATCTGGCCAGCTATTTAATGGAGCAAACCTTTGATTACCAGTTCCAGCACCACCTCTACCATCGCCGGTTCTGTAAGTGCCTGCTGCATGCCACGCAAGACGCACCATCAATGGACCGTAATGACCATAATCTGCAGGCCACCAGCTTTGTGAGTTGGTTAATAACTTTTCAATATCTCTTTTTAAAGATTTATAATTTATTTTTTTAAATTCTTTTTTATAATCAAATTTTTTATCAAACGGATTAACAAGTTCGGAATGTTGACTTAGAATTTTTAAATTTAAGCTATTAGGCCACCAATCTCTATTAGTTTGACCTTTGCCAGTAGGACTCTTTTGAGGAATGCCTTCTCCGTGATATGGGCATTTGCTAATCTCGTTTCTTATTTCACTACTCATTTAAATGAATTTTATTGTTATATCTAGTTTATAATCATTCTAAAAAAGAAATCAAGAGTAAAATTCCAAAAATTGATAAAAAATTATTTATTTTCAATTTTTACAAGAATTTCAACAGAGCTTATAGTCTTTCCTGGTAAAGTTTTTTTTATTTCTATTTTTTCAACTTGATCATTATTTAGATCGATAAGTTCTTTTGTAGACTCATCAAAAAAATGGTGATGATGGGAAACATTAGTATCATAATAATGATGAATTGTGTCGATATTCAGTTGTTTTAAATAACCAGATTTTTTAAATGCATGAACAGTGTTATAAACTGTTGCGACTGATATTTTTTTTTCGTCATATTTTTGATTTAATGTCTCGACCAAATCTTTAACTAAAAAATGAAAAGTTTTATCTCTATCAAACAATATTTTGCAAATTCTTAATCTTTGTTTGGTAGGCCTCAGTCCAGAAGCCCTTAATTTGTCCTCAAAATTCACAATTATCCTTTTTTTATAACGATTCTAAAGTATTTCTATATTTTATTTATTTTAAATCAAGTATTAAGATTACTCAAATTTTATGAAAAAAAACTCATATTCGTATGATGAACTTATAAATTGTGGGAATGGTGGACTTTTTGGTCCAGGCAATGCCAAGTTACCCCTTCCACCTATGCTCATGTTTGATAGAATAATTGAAATTAGGGACAATAATGGAGCTTTTAACAAAGGATTTGTAAAAGCAGAATTGGACATTAAAGCTAATCTTTGGTTTTTTAATTGTCACTTTAAAGATGACCCTGTTATGCCCGGTTGTTTGGGGCTTGATGCGATGTGGCAGTTAGTCGGATTTTATCTAGGATGGCTTGGAAATCCTGGAAAAGGAAGAGCTTTAGGGGTTGGAACTGTGAAATTTATTGGAGAGGTTTTAAGAAATGTTAAAAAAATTCAATATGAAATTAATATGAAAAAAATAATCTCACCAGGTGGAACTACCGTAGGTCTTGCAAACGGTATTGTTATGGCAGACAATAAAAAAATATATTCGGCTGATAGTTTAAAAGTAGGTTTGTTTAAATAATGAATTAAGTAATGAGAAGAGTAGTTATTACAGGTATTGGAATTGTTTCTTGTTTAGGAAATAATCAACAAGAAGTTTATAAATCATTGATTGACTCTAAATCAGGCATATCTTTTTCTGAGGAATATAAAGAACTTAATTTAAAAAGTACCATTCATGGAAAACCAAATATAAAGCTTGAGGATCACATAGATAGAAAAACTATTAGATTTATGGGTTCTGGCTCTGCCTATAATTATATCGCGATGAAAGAAGCCATCAAAGACTCTGGTCTAGAGAATAGTGAAGTGAGTAATTTTAAAACTGGAATTGTAATGGGTTCAGGTGGTCCATCAATTGAAAACGTTGTTACCTCAGTTGATAAAACTAGAGCTAAAACTCCGAAACTTATGGGACCTTTCATCGTTCCAAGAACTATGGCAAGCACCTCCTCTGCTACTCTAGCGGTGCCTTTTAAAATTAAAGGTGTAAATTATACCATGAGTTCAGCATGTGCAACGAGCGGTCACTGTATAGGTCACTCAATGGAACTGATTCAAATGAAAAAACAAGATATTGTTTTTGCAGGTGGAAGCGAGGAGCTTCACTGGGCAATGACTGCAATGTTCGATGCCATGACAGCATTATCCTCAAAATATAATAGCACTCCTGAAAAAGCTTCAAGAGCATATGATAAAACTCGAGATGGCTTCGTAATTGCTGGTGGTGGTGGTGTTTTGGTACTTGAAGAATATGAACATGCAAAAGCAAGAGGTGCTAAAATATACGCTGAATTAACAGGATATGGAGCGACTTCTGACGGACACGATATGGTTGCTCCATCTGGTGAGGGTGCCGAAAGATGTATGAAAATGGCTTTAGCTACTACAAAAAACAAAATTGACTATATCAATACTCATGGAACATCCACACCAGTAGGTGATATTACTGAATTAAAAGCGATTGGAGAAGTTTTTAAAAATCAAATACCTAAAATTAGCTCAACAAAATCTTTATCTGGTCATCCTTTGGGTGCTGCCTCAGTACACGAAGCTATTTATTGTTTAATAATGATGAAAAATAATTTTATTACTGCATCGGTTAATATTAATGAAATGGATGATGAAGCTAAAAAATATCCAATTATTACTAAAGTGGAAAAAAGCGTTGCTTTAAATGCTGTTATGTCTAATAGTTTTGGTTTTGGTGGAACAAACGCATCTTTAATTTTTGAAAAAGTATAATTATGAGTTTAATGAAAGGTAAAAAAGGATTAATCATGGGAGTTGCCAATGAAAGATCTATCGCTTGGGGGATCTCACAAAAACTTTTTGAAGCTGGAGCTGAACTTGCATTTACTTATCTTGGTGATGCATTAAAAAAAAGAGTTATTCCCCTTGCTGAAAAATTAAATTCAAAACTAACATTTAGTTGCGATGTTGAAAAAAAAGATGAAACTATTAAACTTTTTGAAAATATCAAATTACATTGGGATCAAATTGATTTTGTGGTCCATGCTATAGCCTTTTCAGATAAATCAGAATTATCTGGTGAATACCTTAATACAACTAGAGAAAACTTTTTAAAAAGTATGTTAATCTCGTGCTTCTCGTTTACTGAAGTTGCAAAAGAAGCATCAAAAATAATGAAAACTAATGGCAGTTTATTAACCTTAAGTTATGAGTCTATCAGAACTATTCCAAATTATAATGTTATGGGAGTCTGTAAAGCAGCTCTTGAGGCAAGTGTTAAATATCTTGCAAGAGATTTAGGTAAAAAAAATTTGAGGGTAAATGCAATTAGCGCCGGACCCATTAAGACGTTAGCAGCTTCTGCTATTGGAGATGCAAAATTTTTATACAAATGGAATGAGGATCATTCTTTTTTAAAAAAAAATGTTGATATTAATGATATTGGAAACTCAGCTTTATATTTGTTAAGTAACCTTGCTGGAGGCGTTACTGGTGAAATTCACTACGTAGATGCTGGCTATAATAAGGTTGGTATGCCAGATCCAAAAAATATAGTACAAAAATAACTGAAAATTAAATAATTTATTTTATTAATATTGAATATAAATTATTTAAAGCAAGCCACTCTACTATCAATAAGTAACAATTAAATTGCTGTTATTTTACTTAAGCTAATGCTTGTTTTATGGAAAGCTTAACTTTACCTCTATCAAATCCAATCACTTTGACTTTTACCTCATCACCTTCTTTAATAATATCCGAAACTCTAGCAACTCTTTTTTCAGAAAGTTCTGAAATATGTACCAATCCATCTTGTTTTCCCAAAAAATTTACAAATGCACCAAATTCCACAATTTTCATCACTTTTCCATTATAGATTTTATTCATTTCAGCTTTTGCCGTGATATCTTTAATCATTTGCATGGCTACATTTCTAGACTCTTCATCTGGTGCAGCAACTGTCACTATACCTTCGTCATTGATATCAACTTTAGCACCTGATTTTTCAACAATTTCTCTAATTGTTGCACCACCTTTACCAATTACGGCTGCAATATCCTTTTTATCAACATTAATTTGTTCCATTTTTGGGGTATGTTGACCAACATTAGCTCTTGGAGATGAAATAACTTTATTCATTTCAGCCAAAATATGAATTCTTCCTTCTTTAGCTTGGTTTAACGCTTGCTCCATAATTTCAAATGTAATACCAGTAATTTTTATATCCATTTGAAGTGAAGTAATACCATTTTTAGTGCCAGCAACTTTAAAATCCATATCACCTAAATGATCTTCGTCACCCAAAATATCTGACAAAACTCTAAATTCATCCCCTTCTTTAATTAATCCCATTGCAATGCCTGCAACTGGCTCTTTTATTGGAACGCCCGCATCCATTAATGCAAGTGAACTACCACAAACGGTTGCCATTGAAGACGAGCCATTGGACTCGGTAATCTCAGATACTATTCTAAAAGTATATGGAAATAATTCTTTAGAAGGAAGAGAGGAATTTATTGCTCTCCAAGCTAATTTACCATGGCCGATTTCTCTTCTTCCAGTTCCTATTCTTCCAGTTTCACCAACTGAAAAAGGTGGAAAATTATAGTGAAGCATAAATCGCTCTCTTTGTAAGCCATCTAAATTTTCTATTCTTTGTTCGTCGTCAGTCGTTCCTAGAGTGACAACTACAATTGCTTGTGTTTCTCCTCTTGTGAATAATGCTGAACCGTGTGTTCTTGGCAAAATTCCAACCTCACAAGAAATAGGTCTTATATCTGATAAGCCTCTCCCATCAATTCTATTTTTATTTTTGATGATATCAGTTCTAACAATTGATTTTTCAAGATTTTTTAATTCATAATTAATATCTAGGGCAGAATAATTTTGATTATTTTCAAAAAGTTTTTGTGCTTTATTTGAAACTTCTGAAATTTGATTTGATCTGTCTTGTTTATTTCTTGTTGCAAAAGCTTTGGTTAGATCCTCTTTGAACTCATCTTCTAGTATTTTTTTAACTTCTGATAAATCTTTCTTTTCAACTATCCAACTAGGTTTTTTACACTCCTTGGCAAGCTCCTCAATCATTTCAATTACTGGAACGAACCCTTTGTGACCAAATTTGACTGCATTTAGCATTTCTTGTTCTGTTAAGCCATTTGCTTCAGACTCAACCATAAGAACAGCATCTTTAGTGCCTGCTACAACTAGGTCTAGACTAGATTTTTCTAGTTGAGATTTAGAGGGATTTAACAAGTATTTACCATCAACAAAACCAACTCTTGAAGCACCAACAGGACCCATAAAAGGTAAACCTGAAATTGCTAATGCTGCAGATGAGGCTATAATTGCCAAAATGTCTGGCTGATGTTCTTTGTCGTAAGAAATTACTGTTGGCAATAACTGAACTTCATTTTTGAATTGATCAGGAAATAAAGGGCGGATTGGCCTGTCAATTAATCTCGAAATTAATGTTTCGCTCTCGGTGGGCCTTGCCTCTCTTTTAAAGTATCCTCCTGGAATTTTACCTCCTGCATAATATTTTTCTTGGTAATTCACTGATAATGGAAAATAATCTACATCTGGATTAATTTTTTTTGCCCCAACAACGGTTGCTAGAATGATTGTTTCACCTGATGTAGCGATTATTGCTCCGTCCGCTTGTCTTGCTATTTTACCTGTTTCTATACTTATTTTTCTTCCTGCTACTTCTATTTCCTTTTTATATATTTTATACATTTAATTTCCATTTCGTTCTATCTATTTTCTCAGATCCAACTTTGTTATTATATTTTTGTAAGAGTCTATCTTGTTATTTTTTAAGTATTCTAACAATTTCTTTCTTCTATTTACCGCTCTTAATAAACCAATTGAAGAATGCTTATCTTTTTTAAATTGTTTAATGTGCTTTGAAAGAGTTTCAATTTTTTCTGTTAATAAAGCAATTTGAATCTCTGAAGACCCAGTATCTTTATCGTGCATTGCTATTTCTTGTATCTTTTTATTCATACCCGGTTTTTCCTATTTATGTGTTTGTTTTATTAAGTTTTCTATTTTTTCTGCATATTCAAAAGACTCGTCTTTTCTAAATAAAAGTTTTGGTAAAAATTTAACAATTACTTTTTTTGATAAAATCTTTCTAATTATAAATGAATATTCTTTTAAAGTTTTAATTACTTGATCGGCGTCCTTTCCACCTAGAGGTAAAACATATGCATTGGCAATTTTCAAATCTTGGCTCATTTTAACCTCAGTAACAGTAATTGTATTCGTTTCTAAATTAGGAACTTTAGCTTCATTTCTAATAAATATCATACTTAAAGACTGCTTAATCAGCTCCCCAACTCTAAGCTGTCTTTGGGTCATTGGTTTTCCTATTCTATCTGACATTAAATTGTTCTTTCTGTTGAGACTACATTAAACGCCTCTATTGTGTCGTTTTTTTGAAAATCCATATAATCTTTAACGGTAATTCCACATTCTTGGCCATTGATGACTTGTTTTACTTGGTTTTTTTCTCGAAATAAAGTTCCAACTTTACCTGTAAATATAATAACTCCATCTCGAATAATTCTAACATTGGAATTACTTGCTATCTCTCCTTCATTAATTTTTAGCCCAGCAACTTTACCAGCACCTGAAACTTTAAATATTTCTAAAATCTGTGCTGTACCAATAATTTTTTCTTGAACATCAGGTGTTAACAATCCTGACATTCTTTTTTTAACATAATCTAAAACTTCATAAATAATGTTATAATAAGATATTTTTATTTTTTCAATTTCTGCAAGTTTTTTTGCTTCTTTACTTGGTTTTACGTTAAAAGCTATTAAAACGGCATTAGAAGCTTTTGCCAAAGTTACGTCTGTTTCAGTTATCATTCCAATATCTGATAGGATAATTTTTGGTTTTACTTCATCGTGTTTGATTTGGCCAATTGCGCTCTTGATTGCCTCCGATGATCCGTGAACATCTGATTTAATTATCAAGTTCAATTCTGTTATCGATTTATTCGAAAACGCCGACTCTTGAGTAACAAATGTTAGAGGACTCGATCCTTGCTTAGTCTCCTGAGCTCTATTGTCACTTAAATTTTTTGCTTCTTTTTCGTCATTTAAAACAATAAAATCATCTCCTGCTTTTGCAGCACCATTAATTCCCAGGACTTCTACTGGAGTTGATGGAAGTGCTTCATTAATATTTTCGCCTTTATCGTTAATTATTGCTCTAACTTTACCCCACCTTAAACCGCTAACAAAAAAATCACCTTTTTTCAGAGTTCCTGATGTTACAATAATTGTGACTACTGGTCCTCGACCAACATCAATTTTGGACTCTAAAACTACACCATTAGCCTTTGATTCAAAATTAGTTTTTAAATCTAAAATTTCAGCCTGAAGGATTATCGACTCAACTAGTTTATCTAAATTCATTTTTGTTTTAGCTGAAATTTCAACCATCAAGGTTTCTCCTGACAATTCTTCTGCTATCAATTCATACTCAAGTAATTGATTTTTAATTTTCTTTGGATTAGCGTCTGGGAGATCACATTTATTAATTGCTACAACAATTGGTACATTTGCTGCTTTTGCATGTTTAATAGACTCTACTGTTTGGGGTTTTACACCATCATCTGCTGCAACTACTAAAACAACAATATCTGTTAATTTGGATCCCCTCGCTCTCATTTCTGTAAAAGCGGCATGACCTGGAGTATCTATAAATGTTATTTTATTTGATTGACTTTCAATTTGATAAGCACCAATGTGCTGGGTTATTCCACCAAACTCTCCTGATACTACATTTGTGCTTCTCAGAACATCAAGCACCGAAGTTTTTCCATGATCAACGTGGCCCATAACTGTAACAATCGGCGGTCTATTTTTTAAATTTTCTGTTCTTGAATTTTTTATTTTTTGAATGATTTCTTCGGCTTTTTCATCTCTAATTGGATTATGTCCAAACTCCTTAACCAAAAATTCTGCAGTATCAGCTGCTAAATTTTGATTTATTGTTACAGTAACACCCATACCAAACAAATATTTAATTACATTGCTTGATTGTTCTGCCATTCTGTTAGCAAGTTCTCTTACTGTAATTGTTTCAGGAATATTTATATCTCTTTTAACTGGTTTTAAATTTTCTTTTATCTCATTTTTTGTTAGATTTTTACTTTCTTTTAATCTTGCTCTTCTTACAGATGCCAAACTTCTCTCTTTTGCCTCAATTTCATCACTTAATGCTCTAGAGACAGTTAATTTTAATTCTCTTTTTTTTATCCCTATTTTAAATTTTTTTTCTTTCTCTTCACTTTCGCCTTTCAATCTCTTTGTTGCTCTTTGCTCTGCTAGTTTACGTCTTTCGAAATCATTGGAATTAATGGGATCTTTTGGATTTAATATTGGTTTAATTAATATTTCTTTGCTTGTAAAAGATGAAGAAGTTGATTTAGCTCCAGATGGTTTAAAAGATCCACCTCGACTTGGAAATTTATTTGGTTGTTTTTCTATTATTACAGAGTTTTTTCCCTGAGTTTTTACAATTTCAATATTTTGAATTGATTTCTTGGCTATGCCAGAAATTGTTAATTTTGTTTTTTTGTTTTCCATAAATCATCGCTCAATCTTTATAAACTATATCTCTAGCAGACATAATTAATCCGTCTGCTTCAGCTTTTGATAAGGCAAAATCCTCGAAATATCCGTGAATTTTAACTCTTTCACCTTTAACAATATCGTATCCTCCTGTTAATTCATCCGATGCAAGATCAGCAAAATCCTCTAACTTCAAAATTTTTTGTTCTCCCAAAGTTACTAACATACCAGGAGTTAATCCTTTTAAATTAATTAAAGCATCTTCAAGACCTAAATCTTTAATACGTTGTGATATATCCTCTTGATCTTTTTCATAAAATTCTTTAGCTCTTTCAATTAACGCATTTGCAGTATCCTCTTCAATGCCCTCAATTTTGATTAAGTCCGCCACTGTACTATCTTTGATTTCATCAATTGATGAAAAACCTTCTGCAACTAATAACTGACCAAGTGTTTCATCTAATTCTAAATTTTTAACAAAATTTTCAGTTTTTTCTTTGAACTCTAATTGTCTTCTTTCAGAGTCTTCAGCGTCTGTCATTATATTTATTTCATAATTTAATAACTTTGTTGCAAGTCTCACATTTTGACCCCTTCGTCCAATTGCTTTACTTAAATTTTCTTCTGTAAGGATTACGTCGAGTTTTTTTCTCTCTGGATACACGTTTACTCTTTGAACTTCCGCAGGTGATAATGCATTTGAAACCAAAA
>Ga0194117_10000440_pt1 | contig 54998 bp, 29 predicted proteins | sample TA2MahsurfametaG_FD_160579 | JGI IMG/M metagenome (GOLD analysis project Ga0194117, IMG submission 160579) | Freshwater microbial communities from Lake Tanganyika, Tanzania - TA2015009 Mahale N1 surface | ecosystem: Environmental > Aquatic > Freshwater > Lake | place: Tanzania: Lake Tanganyika... | reverse complement strand
CCCCAAGAGATCAAGTAGCAGTAGGCGAAGCAGTTAATATTCAACATAAAGGTGATTGGCGCGTTAGATTGAGTTTGGCTGTAAATTCAAATTACTTTTATAATTCAAGTGATAACAAAACAATTTTATTACCACTGAAAGCAACCAATGGCATTGTATTTCCATACACACCACAAATTTCAGTAAATTATAGTGCCAAATATGATAGCAATAATCCTGCACATAGCAATTTTAATATTAGCCAATATCAATATAGTCAAGTAGAAGATATTAATATTGCTTGCGACTTTACAGCACAGTCAACGCCAGAAGCAAATTACGTATTAGCAGTAATACATTTTTTACGTAGTGCTACAAAAATGTTTTATGGCAAGGATACTGATCCTATTGCAGGTACCCCTCCTCCATTAGTTTACTTAACAGGATTAGGATCATATCAATTTAATGGTCATCCAATGGCTATATCAGGATTTACATATTCATTACCAAATGATGTAGATTATATTCAAACGGGAAAAATAGATATTCCCTCAGGTCAAGGCAACTCATCAGGACAAGCAGGATCAGGTGGTAACCCAGAACCAGCGCAGTTTGATACAGAGGACATGCCAACTTATATACCCACAAAGATTTTAATTACGATCAGATGCATACCAATGGTGGCTAGAAATACAATTAGCAACGAATTTAGTTTAAGGGACTATGCATCTGGCAAACTATTATTAGGTAAAAATAATAGAACAGGCGGAGGTATTTGGTAATGTCAATTAATAATTTGTATCCAGCAACCAGTCCTTATTTTACTACAGATGTTGTTAATAACAAATATTTGAATATCATGTCTGATAGACCTTTTCCTGCTAATCCTGATGATATACTTTATACTATACCAAAAATTTATGAATTTAGACCAGACTTGTGTGCTTATAATTTTTATCAAGATAGTAGATTATGGTGGGTATTTGCTGCTAGAAATCCTAATAGATTAGGACCAGATCCATATTTTAATTTTATTGCTGGTGTAGATATCTATATACCTAAAATAACAACATTAAGAACTTATTTAAGAATATAAAGGTAGTTGAATGGCAGTTACAATACAACAAGTAAACGATGCAGCCACGCAAATATTATCCTTATTTAGTAAGGCAGAAGGAAAAACTGCTGAGGCTTTAGCATTAATTCAAAATCTAGACCCTTGCTCTGCAGGTGCTAAAGCAGCATTGGATAAATCCAAAGTTATATATGACCAAGGTAAAAGCCTATTTAACAATGACCGTAAGCCACTACTTGATGCTTTGGAAAAACTAGACCAACAAGCCGAAGGTGAGGTCAAAGCAAAAAGTCAAGAGTTAATAGGGCTTACTAATCGTGAGGCTAATAGACTCGCTGCACAAGCCGGGCTTTACACAAAAACCAGAGACAGTTTCGCTGAAAAGATTGCTAAGTGTCCAAACACTACTCCACCTGCCGCTAAGCCTAATGAACCAGCCGCTAACCCTGCAGCACCTGCTACTGCCGGGACTGATCCAAAAACTAATATAACAGGCGAGGGTGACGGAGATAAAAAAACCGGTACGAACACTACGGCACCTGCGACAGCAACCAATGCAGCGGCCACAGCCAAGGCACAAAATGATAGCCCTGGACGTAGATTATATAATCCACTTTCAGTATTTCCCTCATACACATATAATATTTCATTATATATGATAACACCTAAAGCCTATGATGAATTTACAGGGTCAGGCAGAACCATATTACCAGTAGATGGTGTAGCATTAATATGCCAATCAGGCGGAGTCAATAATGATGTACAAAAACGCGCCGTGGGTTTTACACTTGATTATTATATTGATAACTTAAGAATAGAAACATTTACTAGTGGCATGGATACTCAAACAAGTACTAATACAACCAATATAGAGTTTCAAATTAACGAACCATATGGTTTTAGTTTTATTACAAATTTGCAGCGCACCGCTGACGCCATAATTGCAGACAGCGGAGCTAAATCATTAAAAAATCCTACAAGACAATTTTTTATACTGGGTATAAGATTTACTGGTTTTAATAATGATGGCACTCCAGCATCATCAAAAGAAGATCCATTGTTTGAACGTTTCTATGATATCTATATGACTGAAGTAAAATTCAAATTAGATAATAAAGCCACAACATATAATATAAAAGCTGTGGCTTCAAGCCCTGCCGTAGCGTTTGGAACTAAACGTGGCATTTGGGACACAGGCGGAACTTTACGCGGTACTACTGTATATGACATGCTTACAAATATGATGAATCAGTTGAATAAAACTGCCGCAGATAGCGTTAAAGATATTAAAATAAAACCAAATAAGTATTCTTTTAAATTTGTTGGTGAGGGCATTGAAGAAAATCTAGAAAAACAAAAGTCTGCACCAATTTTTAGAGAAAGAATGGTTAGCGAAACTGATGTTACTAAAGCATCATTGGTAGGTACAAAACCTACCACTACAGGATCAAAAGCAGGAGAAGAGCAAGGCAGACCAGACACTAGTGTAGGAGAATTAACCATACCTTCAGGTACGCCGATTTTACAAGCATTTGAAACTATTATTTCACGTAGCACATATATTACAAGTGCATTCAAGACAATACAAAATAATAACTTAGAACCAGATCCACAAAAAACAAATGGGGAGTTACAACAAGATACAGACAATAAAAATTTTGTACGTTGGTATAATGTTAGCGCACAAATTAGCAACGGCAAATTTTTTGACAAAATCCAAGATTTTACATATGACATAACGTATGTGTTTCAAATTTATGAAACTCCTATTATAACAAATGCTTATAGTAACCCGGGTATTCCATATTATGGACCACACAAACGTTATAAATATTGGTTTACAGGACAAAATAGTGAAATACTAGGTTATACACAAAATCTAGACAATACATTCTTTACCGTAGCAGTAGCTGGTCTTAATAAAGAACAAAATACAGAAACACAACCGGGCACTCCGGTTGCCCTCGTTAAGGATGCAAATGCAACAAAAACAGATATATCTAATTTACAAGACTTTGGTAAACGTGCTTATATTACAAGTTTGTTTGATCCAGTATCACAAGCAAACGTATCAATCAAAATAATGGGAGACCCAGATTATCTTATGCCAGAAAGTACAGTGCCCATCAATAAATTATATAATAGATTTTATGGTACACAAGATAATACTATCAACCCAAATGGTGGACAAGTTTTTATTGAAGTAGATTTTAAAGAACCGCAGGATTATAATTTTCGTTCAACCGACGGTATAGCATTTAGTTCAACCGGCACTGGTCTTATGAGTGTTAATGAAAAAGTTCAATTTTGGAATTATCCTAAGAAAGTTGCAGATATTGTAGAAGGGGTAAGTTACCGTTTAATTAAAGTGTCAAGTAAATTTGATAAGGGTATTTTTGAACAAGATTTACAGTGTGTAATTAATACTTTCCCGGATGTTGAAGATGATCTTGAAGAAGTAACGATCACAAGCACTAAAAAAACTATATCAAATCCGGCAAAGGGTCTAGTATCTGATCCGCCTCCCGATGCTACACAATCACAGACAGATCCAGGGATAACCACTAATATGAAAAGTTCAGTTGGTGGACAAACACAAACAACAGCTAAAGGCGTAGCAAATGATGATAGTCAATTACAAGAAGTACAAGTCACAAAAAGAGGACTAAGCGTTACTGCACCCACGTTTATAGATGCAGGCAATGTAAGTATTACAGCGCCAAACTTTAATCTTGGTAGAGGCAGGGGTTAAATAATGTAAATGCAAGACGATTTTCAAGCCAGGGGACAGCCTAAATATACAAGAGCAGATGCAGGTAGTGCACCTCTTTTGCCATATCCTGTATGGGGTATTGTCAAATACAATTTTGATGATACTAGACAGGGCGGAATAAGAGTGTTTATAGCAGATGGTACTGGTAAGGACCCTAATTCTTCTACTAATTGGTCTAAACCAATTTATCCTATAGGTTTTTATGGCCGTACTATTGGAGAATCCCCTAAGACAGGGTTTGGTACTTTTAAAACTAATCCAGCAAGTTATGGTGTTTGGCATAGTCCACCAGACATCGGTACCAGAGTAGTTTGCATATTTATAAATGGCGATGCTAATTTTGGTTATTATTTAGGCGGTGTTTACGATCCTGATGCCATGTATAGTCTACCTGCTATAGCAGGCTATAAAGATGTATTATTGAACGAAGCTGAAGGTCAAAGTTATGGTGGCGCAGTTGTATTACCAGTTACAAATTTAAATGACAACAGTCCAGAAGCATCAGCACCAGAAAAATATGTTGATGCACCTAAACCTGTACATAGTTATCAAGCAAGTATATTATTTCAGCAAGGTTTAATACGTGATCCAATACGCGGTGTAATAAGCAGTAGTGCGCAGCGTGAAACTTCTAGTAGAGTAGGCTGGGGTGTAAGCACTCCAGGACGCCCTATCTATCAAGGTGGTATGAACGATGATAATATAGCAAGCGAGTTAAAAGGCGGTGCTGACCCTGCTAAATTCAAAATTGTAGGTCGTCGAGGTGGGCATACTTTAGTAATGGATGATGGTGATATTATAGGTAGAAATAATCTGATACGTTTAAGAACTTCTACTGGACATCAAATTACTATGAGTGATGACGGTCAAACATTGTTTATTATACATAGTAATGGACAAAGTTATATTGAATTAGGCAAGGAAGGCACTGTAGATATCTATAGTACAAATAGTTTTAATGTTAGAACACAGGGTGATTTAAATTTACACGCAGACAGAAACATTAATATACACGCTGAAAAAAATTTGAATATACGCGCTGAAAATATACATGTACAGGCTGAAGGTACTTATAAATTGCGTGTATTAAAAGATTATGCTGAATCTATATCAGGAAAGTTAACTTCACTAATAGCAGGAGCATATGCTGTGAAAGCAGGAGGACAAGCCAGTATGGTTGCTGGTGCAGAAGCTTTTGTTGTTGGTACTAAAGTAAACCTTAACAGCGGCGACCCATCAACTACTCCAGAGGCAGTAGAAGCAATAAAGGCTTTTGCACAAACAGATACATTGTTTGATAAACAAAAAGGATTTATTGCAGCACCAGGAAAATTATTATCTATTGCAAGTCGTGTACCAGCACATACCCCTTGGGCTTCAGCAGGACAAGGAACTGATGCTAAAACTGATTTGGGCGCAAGTGCAAATCTGCCCGAAGCACCAAACGCAGCAGTAAGTGATGTCAACGATGCAGCAGCAAATTCAACATCGCCCAGCGCAGCTACAGCAGTAAGTTCAAGTTCAGTACAAGCAGGAACTAATGCTGTTAGCGGCGCATTAAATAAGAACGCAACAAGCGCATTATTAGGAGCAGGCGCACAAGCAATGGCAAGCAATCCCTTAACAGCGAAGGTGCAACAAGCCAAAGCAGGCGTTGCCAAGTTGCCTGGAGGTGGATAATGACTAATATACCCTTAGTAGGACAGTTTGGTTTAAATCCAGAACAGATGCAAGCTGCTGGTATAATTAAGCCCGGCAGTGCTAAATTAGTACAGGCACTAGTTGATAGTGGTAAGCCATTGGCAAACTCTATGCCAAAAAACTTGTTTACAGGCAGTCAGGGTGCAAAATCCCTAAATGATTTAAAAAACAATTTTAATGCACAATCTTTAGCTATGACTAATGTTATGAAAAAAAGTCAAGCACAATTAATGAATGCAAAAATTATTACAGGTAAGGAAAGCCCAACTGCGATTGCTGGTCTAGTAAATTCAACTGCTACTGTTGGTATTGGCGCTACCTTAGCAGCAGTAAAAAATTCTACTGGTAGAGGTAGAGGAGGTAGAGTAGCAAGACCACAAAGATTAGCCAGTAATCCTAAAGGGTCTATATCTAGTAATATTAATCCAGTACCACAACAACTACCATTAACAGAAGTGGATACATTAGCATTTACTGCGCCAAAAGTAACTGTACCGTCGGCTGCAGGCGGTTTAAATGCGTTAAAGGGCGCGGCAGGTGAAGCCGCAGGAAGTTTAAAGGCGGGCGCTGATGCAGCTTTAAGCAAAATTGGAAGTGGAAATCTTGCAGGCAAGATGGCTGATGAAGTAACTTCTGGATTAGGTTCATTAAAGGATTCACTATCAGGACTAGCAGAAAGTAAGGGGTTGGCATCACTACAAGAGCAAGCAAAGGGTTTAGCCGCGTCTGCATTTGATGCTATTAAGTCTGGATTTCCATCACTACCAGCAGGTGTGCCAGTAGATGTAGAAAAATAAGCAAAAGATGCATTCGCTAAAGTATCTGAGGCAGCAGCTGGAAAATCAGGCGACTTAACAAACAAGTTAAGCGACTTGGCTAGTAAAGGCGGCGCATTGAAAAATGCATTATCAAAGGCGGGAGGGGAACTAACAAATAAATTAAGTGGAGGTGCAGCAGCACTAGGTAAAAATCTTCCTGGAGCAGCAGCCATAAAAGATAAGGTATCAGGATTGGCTGGCGCTGCTGCTGGTAACGTAGGGTCACTCGCATCTAAAGCAACTGGTATTCAAAACTCTGCACAAAGTGCTGTAAGCAACTTAACAGCAAAAGTACCTGGATTAGGATAATGTCACTATCATTAAAACAAGCAGCAACAGCAGTTAGTAGTGCCGGAGTTAATCCTAGTCAAGTCGTTGCCGCAACGGGCGGACTAGCAGGCGCATTACAGCAAGCAGCCTCAGGCGTAAATACAAAATCAGCAGCATCCGCGAGTTCTACCTTAGCAAGTGGATTAGGTAATTTACCTGGTGGAGCAGGGGCTGCAGGCGCTTTAAAAAATTTAGGTGCTGGAGCCAAAGATAAAATAGGGGCATTAGAGGGAAAGCTTAGTGGTTTAAAGGATTCTGCGTCAGCAGCAAAAGATAAACTTAAGGGTATGAATAATAAATTAGGCGGGGCATTAGATAAATTAAAAGATGGTATTGCATCCTTGGCCACTGCTAAATTAGCTGGTATTGATATTCCAAAACTTGATATAGCTGCAGCCTTAAGCAAATCTGGATTGCCCAGCGGTATTGCGTCACAACTAGAATCACAGTTGTCAGCAATAAGTTCTGGTGGCGGTGTACCAGTCAGTATGCCAGTAATAGCAATTAATACAACAGACAGACAAGAAATCACAGCAGCAATAGATAACCTATTAGGCGATCCTAGTATACCTCCTCCTAACATGCTAGGAGAAGTGTCTGAAGAAGCGACTTCAGAATTAGAAAGTACAAACAAAATAACGATAGAACAACTACAAGAAATTGGTAGCGCTGGTAGTGCCTATACACAAGCGGCAAGCAAAGCAAGTAAAGCATATGCTAAATTTGAAAAAGCATTGCATAAATTGCCACAGGGTGATCCGCAAATTGAAGCATTAAGAGAAGAGGCTTTAAAACTAGTTCAAATATCAGACGAAAAACAAAAAATATTTAAAGATTTGAAAGCCAAATACAAATATGATGACGGCGTCACCGTCATCTACTAATAGACTGAGATATAAATACTAGTATGCCGCAATATATTGGATTCAGCACAATAGCAGCAAATAAACCCAAGACTACTAACCCCCCTCCGGGAGAGTATGGCGGTCCGGGTAGTATTACTAATTCATTAATAAGCGGTAAAAAGTTTAAAATGACTGATGCGCCGTTGGTAATACAAGATTTTTTAAACGCTCTTAATATAAAACAAGGACAAAAAGTAGGCCAACCTGAATATGGTTCACGTATTTGGGACTTTGTGTTTGAACCAAACGATTTTACAACGCAAGAAAATATCGAGGCTGAAATACGTAGAATAATAAGTCTGGACCCACGTTTACAAGTAGGTACTATAAGAGTTTATCCGCAGGAAAACGGCATATTAGTTGAACTACAACTCGCTGTATACCCTTTCAATCAGGCTGAACTTTTATCTATATTTTTCAATAGTAGAACAGGGGCTGCTAGTATCTGATTCCAAAAATCACGGTTTTCCATATAGATAAATATTAGTATGGCTACTAGTAGTAAACAAACCTCTTTGTTTGGTATAAATGATTGGAAGGCAATTTATCAAACTTTCCGCCAGGCCGATTTCCGTAGTTATGATTATGAAACACTACGCAAGAGTTTTATTGACTACCTACAAACTTACTATCCAGAAACGTTTAATGACTTTACAGAATCAAGTGAATTTATAGCCTTACTTGACGTAATGGCGTTTATGGGTCAGGGTCTTGCTTTTCGAAATGACTTAAATGCTAGGGAAAACTTTTTAGATACGGCTGAACGCAGAGATAGTGTTGTTAAACTAGCCAACCTTGTTAGCTATACGCCAAAACGTAATTTATGTGCTGAAGGTTATTTGAAAGTTACTAGTATAAGCACAACACAAAATATTACTGATCTAAATGGAGTAAACTTAAGCAATCTTCCTATATTATGGAATGACCCTGCTAATCCAAACTTTTTAGAACAATTTAATACCATTATTAATGCTACACTTGTTAATAGTCAAAAAGTAGGACGTCCAGGAAATGTCCAAGAAATTTTAGGTATAACCACTAGTGAATACAGTATAGCGATACCAGAAGGATCATTGCCTATTGCACCTTTCGTATCTACTGTTGATAATATTAGAATGAATTTCGAACTTGTAAGCGTTACAAGTTTAGATCAACCTAATGTATATGAAATCAGTCCATCACCAAGCGGACGTTTCAATATGTTGTATAGAAACGATCAGTTAGGATTTGGTAGTCCAAATACTGGATTCTTTTTTTACTTTAAACAAGGTACATTGCTTGATTTTGATTTTGATTTACAGGAACAAATTGCAAATCAAAATATACCTATTGGTGAAATAGAAGGCGTAAATAATACAGATACATGGTTATATCAATTAAATGAAAATAATCTAGGTAGGGCAGAATGGCGTAAGGTTGAAAGTGTCTATGCTGATGCCTATCTACAAACAGAAAACAGTAATAGAACTATTTTTAGTGTTGATTCAGGCTTCAACGATAGAGTTTCATATGTATTTGGCGATGGCGTTTTTTCAAAGATTCCTGTAGGTAGTTTCCGTGCCTATGTACGCTCAAGCAACGCATTAACATATACTATAGATGTAAGTGAAATGCAAGGATTGACTGTAGCATTTAACTATGTCAGTCGCGTAGGTAGAGTAGAAACACTTACTGTAGGATTAGCACTAACTAGTCCAGTCTCAAATGCACAGGCAAGAGAAAGCATACCAAACATCAAGCAACGTGCGCCAACTCGTTATTATACGCAAAATCGTATGGTTAACGGAGAAGATTACAATAACTTTCCTTATACTTTGTACAGCTCAATTATTAAGTCAAAAGCAATTAATCGTAGCAGCATTGGGGTAAGTAAAAATTTAGACTTGCTGGATCCAACTGGAAAATATTCAAGCATATTAAGTTTAGGCAACGACGGCGCACTATGGCGCGATAAAACCAACTTTACTTTTGCTTTTACTTTTGACAGTACAAGCGATATTATGTTTTTCTTAACACAATCATTAACTAATCAACTATCAAAAATAGAAAGTTATCAATACTATACGACTTATTATCCAAGATATGCTGTAACAGGAAGCGATACTAGTTTGCCTGTCTATTGGAAAATGGCAGTGGTTGGTGCCAATTCATTAAATGGATATATTACAAATTATCCAACTTTAGAAAAAAATGCATTATCTACTGGAGTATTTACAACTAACAATTTAAAATATATAACGAAAGGTGCATTGATTAAAATATCTGCTCCTCCAGGCAAATTTTTCGATAGTAATTATAGGTTAGTAAATGGTATTCCAAAGTCCACCGACGTTACGTTTTTCTTCACTACAGTGCTTGAAGTTATAGGCGACGGCGCAAATGGCGGTGATGGTATATTTCCTAATGGTACAGGGCCAATTACTTTAGATGGTTATGTTCCAACTGGAGCGATACTATCGCAAGTTATTCCAGCCTTTAGTAATAGTTTGCCAACTAATATTATACTTGAAGCAAAACAAAGACTTGAACTTAATGAAAGTTTTAGTCTACTGTTTAATAACAAATTAGCGATTGATCAAGATCGTTGGTCGATACATCCTGTGGATACGAATAATAGTTTTGTAAAATTTATTAGTCAAAATATACCAAATAGTTATATTGTTGAAGTAAAATCACTAGAATATTATTTTGGTAGTGTAGACGACGTAAGGTTTAGTTTCCCACAAAACGAATTAGTTTACGATCCATTCTCCGGTACTGTGCTGCAAGACAATGTTAACGTATTAGGTATTAATACTGTTGTTGATACTAGCACACCATTGGCAAAAGACTACAAAATAAATATTACAGGACAAACTATTGAAAGCGACGGGTATATTAATGATTATGAAGTATCTGTAAGTACTACCAGTGATAACAATGGAACACTAGTTACTAATCCTGATTTTTTTAGTGAAATTACTGGATTTACATATACAACAAATGCAACTACTGGTTTCAAAACTGATGCTACAAATACAAATAGATATGTATTTTTTGAAACTATTCAAGATGCTATAAATTTAACTAGACAACAAATTTTGCCCTCAAAGGATGTAGTAGATTTATACGCAATTAAATCTGACATTGAAGTTATAAAATATGAATATCCCGAAAAAACATTATTCTATGCTTTTAGTGAAAATAAATTTTACAAAACTTTTCAGGATCCAGAAGTTACAACACAATCATATATATTAAAAGAAATGTCAAACTATAGTATTATGTATGGTAGACAGGGTCTTACTTACAAATACACTCACAATTCTAATAATACTGTGCGTATTGATCCGGCAACAACAAACATTATTGATTTGTATTTGGTTACACAGGAATACTATACAGCCTATACAAATTATATACAAGATACTACAAACACTATTAGTAAACCTGCTCAACCAACTATTACAGAACTTAACGCTAGCTATGAAAAATTACAATTTTATAAAATGGTCAGTGATAGTATGATTATGAATAGTGTAACTTTCAAGCCATTATTTGGACCTAAGGCAGCGAAGGCATTACAGGGTACAATTAAAATTATTAAGAATTCAATTTCAACCGCTAGTGATAGTGAAATTCGTAGTGCTGTGATTACTTCTATGAATGAATATTTTAATATACAAAACTGGAACTTTGGTGATACATTTTACTTTAGTGAACTATCAGCATATCTACATAATGAAATAGGAGACTTAGTAAGTTCAGCAGTAATCGTGCCCAATGATCCAAATGAATCGTTTGGTGATTTATATGAAATTAAATGTCAACCTTATGAAATTTTTGTTAACGCTGCGACGGCTAATGACATTGTAATAATTGCAGCACTTACTCCTGATCAGTTAAGGGCAGTGTAAAATGGCAAGAATTAGAACGTTAAATTTCTTACCTGAAATTTTTCATACTCCAACCAATCAACAATTCTTATCCGCTACTCTGGATCAAATTGTAAACAACTCTGATCAGAGACGTATACAGGGGTATGTAGGTAGTAAGTTTGGTTATGGTATTAACGCCAATGATCGCTATATTACAGAGCCTACTAAAATTAGAACAGATTATCAATTAACTCCTAGCATAATCTTTACTAAAAAAGATGAGATGGCTGCTAAAGATTTTATAACTTACCCTGGATTAATTGACGCATTAAAGTTACAGGGCGGAGTTACTGAGAACAATAGTAAACTTTTCGAAAGTCAAATTTATAGTTGGGACCCATTTATTGACCTTGACAAAATTATTAACTTCAATCAATATTACTGGGCGCCAGAAGGGTTGCCAGCAGTTGAAATTGCTACTAATGTTGTATATAACAATACTGACTATGTAGTTAAAAGTGAATCAAATAATTATAATATTAGAAGTCTAGAAACGGCTACTGGCGAAGAAAATCCAACGTTAACGTTGTTGCGTGGCGGTACATATCGTTTTATTGTTGATCAAGATAGTGGTTTTTTTATTCAAACACAACCAGGCACCAGCGGTACAAGTGCCACACAACCAAATCGTAGTACACGACTAACACAAGATAATGGTGTAATTAACAATGGCGCTAGAGCAGGAGCAGTAATTTTTGAAGTCCCACAAGTTACAGCACAAGACAATCTTGTATTTACAAATCAAGTAGATGTTGATCTAGTAAGTAACTTAAACTTTCAAGATATAAATGGAAAATTATTACAAGATGTAGAAAATATCGATGGAGTAACTGATTTAGAAGGCAGAACCATATTATTTTATAATAATACTACTGACGAAAAAGCATTTACAGATGGATTCTTTGCAGAAAGTAATTACGATATTAATATTGGCCTAATTAATGAAGCGGATCCTGATGAAATTTTTAATCCATCAGATAATTTTGCTAGCACTACGCCACTTACGATTGTAGTAACAAATACTTTAGCAAGTACTAATCGTTTGATAGTTGATACTACTAACTTACCCCAAAATGATATTAAGAATGTATTACAAGTAAACAACGTTATTACATTTCCAAATAGTGTATTTGGGGGTATAAACCAATATAATGGTGCATTAAACAACGTAATTTATTATGTAAAAGAAATTATTGACGCAAATAAATTTACAATATCGCAATCAATTAATGGTCCAGAAGTTACATTAACTACAGCAAGTGGTTCCATGAATGCTACTGTAAATCAAGGATTAAATGAAGAAGGATTTTACTCATTTGTTAATAATTATTTTTATATTGTAACTTATGTTGAAAATATAGATGATCCAGTAAATCCTATTATAAGATTAAAGCCTTATCAACTAATTAATGAAAATACTCAAATTACAGCACTATATGGTACTGAATATATTGGTTTAGATTTTTATAAAGATTTAACAGGAAGTATAAAAGAAGTTCCAAATATAACTGCTAATCTTAATACTCTATATTATCAAGATGCAAGTAATCCTAATAAGGTAGGTATACTACGCATAATAGAAAATAATATTGGTAATAACTTAAATGTTGAAACAGATATACTAGGTAAAAAGAATTTTCAAATTACAGTACCAAATCAGCAAGTAGTTATTTTTACTAATGGACTAAAGGTTTCCTTTAGTGGCGACGTTACCCCTATTAGTTATTTGGAAGGAGAGTATTATGTACAGGGTGTTGGTACTGAAAAAGGTATAGAATTAATTGATTTAAAAGAAACAGTAACACCAGAGGCTTACACTTTTGAAAATCCTATACCATACGACATTTTTCCTTGGGACATAGGCGCATATAGTGGTAGTAATTCTATACCAATAAACAAAGATTATATTACAATAGCACGTAATGCTATTAATAAAAATGGTTGGTCACGTAGCAACCGTTGGTTTCATAGTAGTGTAATTGATGCTACAGCAAAATATAATAATAATCCAGAAATATTAAATGAATACGCAGTTGAAAAAAATAAAGCTAATCGTCCTATTATTGAATTTTATCCTAACTTAAAACTTTTTAATCAAGGCACATTAGGTAAAACGCCCGTCGATTTTATAGATCGCAGAACATCTGATGCTTTCTCTATAGTAAATGGTCAGGTTAATTACTACCCTGATGTTAAAATATTTACAGGATATAATGCCACGATACAAGCAAGTCCGGGCTATAGTGGTACAGACAACGTTAATAGTACCGATTTAATTGTTGGCGAAATTTATGAAATTGTTAGTGTTGGTACTACCGATTGGATAGCATGCGGAGCAGAAAGTAACACAGCAGGAATATCATTTACTGCATCAGCAATAGGAGCAGGTACTGGCACAGCGAAGGCTTTAAGTTATACGTATGCATTAGTGCCACAAAGTTCAGTTAAAACATCACAGTCAGATGGTAGTATAATTGCTGCCACATTCACATTGACACAATACATCAGTGATTTGGGAAACTACGAAAATCCTACTCCACTAAGTGGTATATTACCAACGAATGCTATAATTTCTTCAATCAGTGATATTACTATTTCTAGTACAAAATATTTTAAATTACAAATTTCTTGGGCGAAAAATGATCCAATAGAGTCAGCATATACTAATAGATCACTTATTGCTAATCCATTTTTACAAGACTTTGATAATACAAATTATAATTTATTCAATGGCGCAAGAATAATTTTTGCAGCGGATACAAATGCTGAAGTACGTGATAAAATTTATGTTGTAAACTTATCGCCGATTACTGTAGGGGGCAAACCAATAATCTCATTGGTAGAGGCAAGTGATGGCGCTATTAAAGATAACGAACAAACAGTAATTACAAGAGGTTATTTTAATACAGGTAAAACGTACAGATTTACAGATGAAAATTATGGGGCATGGATATTAGCGCAGTTTAAATACGATACCAACCAAGAGCCTTTATTTGATGTATTTGATAAAATAGGACAAAGTTTAAGTAACCAAGAAATTTATGAGGGCAGTAACTTTGCTGGTAGCAAACTATTTGCTTATGCGAAAGGTACTGGTACTGATGATCCTGTATTAGGATTTCCTTTAGCATATAGTAGTTTAACAAATGTCGGTGATATTAAATTTGATGTTGCATTTAACAGTCAAAGATTTGATTACGTAAATAATTTAACAAACCTACCTGCGAATGAACCTATCAATTTGGGTTTCGTAAGAAATTATGAAACACGTAGTCTGTTTGAAAGATTGACAGGATGGGTACCAGCCATTGCACCTAGCGTACAATATCAAAACTTCGAATTTGATTTTTTCTCTGAAAATCCAAATAGAATATTTCAAATCGATGTACCTGTAAACGATCAGAAGCCTGACTCATGGCCAGTTGCGTTTGTTTATATTAATAATATACCCGTAGAAAAATCAGATTACATATATGCTGTAGAAAACGGAAAAACAAACTTTTTCATAGATGTAAAAAGTTTAACTAATACCAAAGTTCAAATACAGGTATTAAGTGATAAAGTAAGTAGTTCTGGTTATTATAGTATACCAATAAATTTAAATAATAACCCATTTAATACAGATATTAAAGAAGTTAATATTGGCGATATACGTAGACAATATACAAGTATTTTCTATAATAATAATACCATAAAAGGTGAAATTTTTGGCAATAATAATTTCCAAGATTTAGGAGATTTAATTTATTGGGGCGATAAAATTATACAGAATAGTGCTAGTTTAGTCGCTCCAGGCACTTTTAATAGAACTGAAAATAATAATTTATTTAATGCATTACTTTACAATAGTAGAGAATATATTAAATTTAAAACTTTATTAGTTGATACTGTAAACAATACAGATTATCCACAAAGATATACTCCAGCAGTAATATTAGACGATGCATTAGATCAAATTACAAGTTCAAAAAGCCAAGAACAAAGTTTCTTTTGGTCTGATATGGTTCCAAGTAAATCTCCATTTATAACAAATACGTATACCATAAAAAATAATATTGAAACTAGTTTTTATGATCTTAGTAAAATCTATAATTATACAAAGGCAAATTACGATGGAGTTTTAGTATACCTACAACGCAAAGCAGGAGTAATCAATAATGTATCGCAGTTAATGAAAGATGTTGATTATACAATTAGTACTGATAGTCCATCATTAACAATCACAAAAGATTTGTTAAAGGGCGACACAATAATTATAAACGAATACAATCAAACATATGGCTCATATGTTCCTAACACTCCAACTAAGTTAGGTATGTATCCTGCTACAAAACCAGCAGTAATATATGATAAAAGTTATCAAAATTTTACATACTTTATTGTTGGTCATGATGGATCTTACAATAAACTATATGGTAACTACGATCCTGTGACAAATACGTTACAGGACTATAGAGATCAAGTTTTATTTGAATTTGAAAATAGAGTTTACAATAATTTAAAACTTGAAGGATTGATTAGCCCAGTACAACAATTTGATTATATACCTGGATTCTTCAGATCAGAAGTTAATAATTTAACTAATTTAAATTATGAGCAATGGATCAGTATGTATAGTTTAACTTTCCTTGATTGGATTGGTCAAAATAGATTAAATTATAAAACACAAGTGTTTAACAGAAGTTCGCCATGGACTTATAATTATAGAGATAGTTTAAATAAAGTTAATAAATCTTTAGTAACACAGGGTGATTGGCGTGGGTTGTATCAATATTTTTATGATACAACAACTCCTAACACTACTCCTTGGGAAATGTTAGGATATGCTAATAAACCAAATTGGTGGGAAGAACGATACGGTCCTGCACCATATACAAGCAACAACCAACAATTATGGCAAGATTTAGAAGCAGGATATGACTATGGCAGTCCAATATTAGATAGTAAGGATTTAATTATAGGAAAAAAATATAGAATTATTACATTAGGTACAACTGATTGGAATATAGTAGCAGGTACTTCAGGAGTTGCTTATAATGTCAATGACGATATTACTATAGTAAATCAGTACTTAGGGACAGGCACAGCGAATTCCATTATTACATTTGCTGCTCGTCCAGGTCTATCTGAGATACTTCCAGTTAACGCCGCAGGTCAATTACTTAATCCAATAGAGTGTTTACTATCTAATTATGACGGAAATATTTTTAAACGTGATTGGATTATAGGAGATAACGCTGCTGTAGAACTTTCATATCGTAGAAGTAGTTCATATCCTTTCGATTGTTTAAGAATTTTTGCGCTTTCTAATCCTGCAAAGTTTTATAACCTTTGTATCGATTTGGATGATTACAGATACAATATTGAATTTAATCAATATCTAGTAGATGATCGTAAACACTTAATTTACGATGATATAAAAATTTATGGTAATGGCACAGCAAAAACTAGTTACCTAAACTGGATAGTTGATTATCAAAAACAACAAGGCATCAAGGCAACACAAAATATTGAAGATTTGTTATACAATCTAGATGTAAGACTTACATACCGAATGGCAGGCTTTAGTGATAAAACTTTACTTAAGTTCTTTGTAGAAAAGAGCAATCCTAGTGCAACAAATACTTCATTATTAATACCAGATGCAAGTTATCAAGTTTTATTGTATGAAAATCAACCATCAGATAAAATAATTTTTACATCAGTAATTATACAAAAAACAAAAAATGGATTTAAGGTATATGGTAATAGTCAAAAAAATGCATATTTTACTACTCTAGCACCTGACATAAACTCTCAACCTCTGCAAATTATTGTTGAAGGCCTTGAAGTAAATGTATATTCAAGTAGTTTAAATGAATATGAATATGTTCCATATGGCACTGAGTTTTATAACGTACAAGATGTAGCACAATTTATGCTTAATTATGGTGCTTATACCATATCATTAGGAGCAAAATATGAAACTCAATTAAATGGTATTGAAATAAATTGGGAAACTATGGTTGCTGAGTTTTTGTATTGGGCGCAAATAGGTTGGGTAATTGGAGCAACATTAAATTGTAATCCAGCAGCATTGAGTTTAGAAATTGATAAAGAGAGTCATGTTGTACAACCATTAACTTTATATAAAGAAAATTTTGTACTAAATCAAAATCTTTTCCCTATTCAATTGAGCAATTTATCTATAGTGCGTGATGGTACCAACTTTAAAGTTACTTGTTTAAATGAAGGAGAAATAGTAAGTTATGGTGAATTTAATTTGTCAAATATGGAGCATGGTATAGTATTTGATAACATAACAGAATTCCAAGATATCATCTATAATTTAACAACCGGGGTACGCCAGAATAGAATTTATACTATAGGTAGTAAGAGTGCTGAATGGAACGGTTTCTTGTATATTGCTGGCTTTATTTATAATCAAGACAATATTAAAGAATGGAATAAAAATACAAAATACACTAAGGGCAACATAGTAGAATATAAAAATAGATATTATAGTGCTACTAAAGTTATTCAACCAGCAGAATCTTTCCAAGAAACTGAATGGATCGTAACTGATTATAATGAAATACAGAAAGGATTATTACCGAATAGTGCGACACGTAGTTACGAAAGCACATTGTATTATAATTCAAATAATGCAAACCTAGAAAATGAAGCGGACTTATTATCGTTTAGTTTGATAGGTTTTAGACCGCGCAGTTATATGAAAGCAGCGGATCTGACTGATATTACACAAGTTAACGTATTTAAAAATCTAATTAAAAATAAAGGCACGAAAAATGCAATAGACGCATTTAAAGGCGCAAATTTACCGCAGGGCGGAATACAATATGATTTATATGAAAACTGGGCCATACTATCAGGAAAATTTGGTGGTTCACTAAGTGAAAATTTTATTGAAATAAGACTAAATGAAAATAAAATGGTAGGCAATCCTGGTACAGTATCGCTTACTACTGGCGATTTTACACCAGGCATGCAACAGTATGTACCACTGAACAAAATATTTAATTACTCTCAGCCAATCACTAATGTGAACGTACTGCCAACTAAACCATACTCTCCGAATATGGTGTATCCTGATGCAGGATACGTAAACTTTAATGATGTTAAAATGTCAAGTTATTTTTATAGCGACTTGCCAAATGCTATAAACAAGCAAGGTGATGTTGTTCCAATAGAAAATGTTTATGTTAGAGATTATATTTGGTTAGCAGATTATTTAGGCTCATGGAAAGTATGTACGCCTGACATTTTAATTAATAATTATAACAAAAGTTCTCCTGCTCCAGTCATTATAAATTTGACAACTAATCCCAATGGTACTGCAACACTTACATTTAATAATGCTCATGGATTAGAAAAATTTGATTTAATTATAATTATTAATTTTGATACAAGTGTTAATGGATATTATACAGTTTCAGAAATTATAAATCCAACACAAATATTAATAAACTTTGTTACCACAGAAGGTCTTATAATATCAGGCGAAGGCACTTGCTTAAAGTTAATAAATCAGCGTGTAAGTAATCCTACTAAGATACTTAATTTACCATTGCTATCAAGCGAATTTACACAAAATACTGTTTGGGTAGATGAAAATGATGATGGTGCTTGGGCTGTTTATCGCAAGAGTTTAAATTACAAGCGTGTAAAAGAATTAGAGATTGAAGGCAGCACCTCGTATGGATATAGTGTTGCTTATAATGATAATTTTGGTTATCTAGTAGGAGATCCAGGGGATGTTGATAATACTGATGATATAACTCCAGGTAACGTTTATAGATACACAGGACCATTAGATAACTTATTATTACTAGAAACATTTAATACAGGGGAAAGAAGTTTTGGACAAACAATAGCATACAATAATAACACAATAGTAATTTCACAACCAACTGCAACTACAGACAAAAAAGTTTTTGTTTACGTTTATAATTCAAATAATAGTCTTACAGAAGATTTATTACTAACTCAGGAAATAGAACCTCCAACAACTGTAGATTCTTGGGGAGAATCATTAGCAATTAGCAATGATGGTAACTACATCTTTATCTTGAACAATGAAGATGCATTATCAAACAATAAAGAAATCTATGCTTACAAGCGTCAAAATATTAATCTAAGTGCAGAATATTTAACAGCCGACGAAACATATATTATTACTAGTGTGGGCACTACTGATTTTGCAGCAATTAGTACAACTACAACTACTACTGAAAACAAAGTAGGACAAATATTTGTAGCGACAGGCGCAGGCACAGGAACAGGCACGGTCACACAAATTAGTTATAAATTTGCTGGAATCATTTCTGATATTGATTCTACTGTGGGCGATAATTTTGGTAAATCTATTGCTTGCGATTACTATGCTGATACTATAGTTGTAGGAGCACCTAATTCAGATTACACAAGTCTTACTACAACTAAAAGTGATTGGGGTAGAGCAGTAGTTTATAATAGAATTTCACAAAATATTGAAGTGCAAAGCAATAGCGTTGGCGAAAATGCACAAGTATTCACGCTATTTGTTGATCCAAGTCCAGACACGGTTACTGTTAACTTATTAAACACTTATTCAAATAATGCAATGGAACTATCAAGCACGACTGATATAAGTGTTAATGACCCAATAGTATTTTTAGGATCAGGACTTGCAGCAACTAATATTATAACAGCAAAAACTTATTACGTAGCAGAATTAATTGCTGGTAATAAAATTAAAATTAAAACATCAAGATCAACAACTGATGTCTCTACACTAATAGAAAAACTAAGCATACCAGAAGGTACAGCAACGGCAACACCACAATTTTTACATGTTGATGTTACTGTTAACGGTATTAGCGTACAAGATAATAATTATGCATTAGTTGATACAACACTTTATTATTCAACATATCTCAATGCAGGAGATATTATAAATATTAGCCAAAACACTTTTGTTAAGGTTCAAACTTTAACCTCAACGAGTACACCAAAGACAGGTGTAGCCTTTGGTACAAGTGTTGATATTACATCTTTCGGAACAGAGATTATTGTTGGTGCTCCATTTGAATTAGAAGATGGCAATGAAGGGGGCGTTTATAGATTTACTGACGCCGGCGGCGAATATGGTATGATTATAGGCAGTGAAGAAGTTAATCTGACTACAAACCAATCAATATTATTAAATGGATACATGGTAAATTTACTAGACGGATCAAATGCTGCTGATGTCGCGCAAACAATTAATTCAGCAAAAATAACCAATGTTCAAGCAGCAAGTACAGATCAAAACAAACTTATTATTTCTTTAAGAAATATGTCTATTGCTGCTGCTAACCATGAATTAGAATTAACTGTTTCATCAATTGATACATTAAATGAATTAGGTATTACAATCTATCCTAATACACAACTTATTTCTTGTCCGCACAGTGAAACTCAGACGCAGTTTGGTAGCGTAGTAAAATTTGACGAAAGTAATAATAGTTTTGTTGCTAGTGCTCCAACTGGCACACGTTTTGCTGCTACTACTTTTGATTTTATTGATGATGAAAATCAGGACAACGATACAGTATTTGACAATAATGCAACACGTTGGATAGACACATTTAGAAATGCTGGCGCAGTTTATATGTTTGATTATATTGCAAAATATGATGAAACTGTAACTGAACCAGGGGCCTACGTTTATGCTCAAAGTGTAAATTCAAATAGTTTAAGTTATGGTACACAGCCATTATATGGGTCAGCATTAGCATTTACAGACAATACAGTATTAGTAGGTACCCCTTATTATAAACCAGAAAGCGTGGATGGCCAAGTTGTAATATTTGATAATACTACTGGTCAAACAGACTGGGCAGTGTATCGTAAATCATGTGATATTGTTGATATTAATAGAATAAACAATATACAATTATTCAGTGCTGAGACCAACAATTCTCTTTTAAACTTAGATTATATCGATCCATTAGCAGGTAAGATTTTTGGTGCAGTAAGACAAAATATTGATTATGTTTGTAACTTAGATCCAGCAAGTTACAATAATATTAGTAATAATACTAATGTTATTTGGGGTGATAACAACGTAGGCAAATTATGGCTAGATACATCAAACATGCGTTTTGTAAATTATCATCAAAATGACCCTGTTTATAATGCAACATATTGGGGAACATTATTCCCAGGTAGTGATCCAGCAATTTATACATGGGTAGTCAGTGTTGATCCACCAACGCAATATACAGGGGTAGGCGTACCTAAAGATTTTAATAAATTTAGTATACAAACATTTATTGATCAATCAGGCACGGTAACTCTTTGTTATTACTTCTGGGTGCGCTTTACTAATGTTATTGTACCCAATAGTGGAAAAACTTTATCTGATACAGTTATGGAGTCATACTTATTGAATCCGCTACAATCTGGTATATCATATTTTGCTCCTCTGTTACCAAACAGTTATGCGATTTACAATGCTCAACAAAGTATTAAAAACACTGATACAATATTGCATATAGGATATAAGAGTACAACAAGCGAAAGTATACCACATCAAGAATTTAATTTAGTTCGTTCAAACTTTGCTGATGACTTTTTGCCAGGACTGCCCAATACACAATATCCACATCCAACCTACTTATATGATAGAATGCTTGATAGCATGGCGGGAGTAGACGAGGAAGGTAGCACAGTACCTAATCCGTATTTGCCAAGAGCAGTACAAAGTGGCGTATTGGTACGTCCAAGACAAAGTTTCTTTTATAATCGTTATACTGCATTAAAAAATTACATACAATATGCCAATACAATTATGGCACAATATCCGTTGGTTGAAATACGTCCAGACGCAACATTTTTTTATAAAGAAAATAAACCAATATTTGATATTGTTACTGGATTATTAATTGTAAAGGACTTAACGTATAACATAGTAACATTAGGTAATACTACTTGGAGCACCATTGGCGCAACATTAGTCAGTGCAGGAGATTTTGTTATAGGTAAAACCTATATTATTAATACAATTAGCAATACAGATTACACGCTAATTGGGGCTAATACAAATAGTGTAGGAGTAAAATTTATTGCTACTGGTACTGGAAACGGCAACGGAACTGGCACTGCGTATGAAATTACTTTTACTGCTACTGCTAATGGCAACGGCGATGGCACTGCAAGCACATTGACATTTGATGAGGGAGAATTATATAAAACTTCTGATTATGTAACAAGAATAGATTGGTGGGCAGAAGGGTTCGATAATAATACCAAACCAGCATTTCAAGTGCAGTTATATAGCGATTTGCTACGATTGGAAAATATTGATATTAACACTATAGCCAGAGTTATAAAGGGCGGCAACAATACTAGAGAAACTTATATCTATGTTATCGAAACATTAGATGATAATACTCAAATTGAACGTTGGAAGAGAATTGGGCTTGAAAAAGGCACATATGAAATTAGCAAAGAAATATATGATTATGATTTAGGTAAATATGGCTACGGTGGAAACTTTTATGATACTGATAGTTTTGATGACTTCCCAAGTAATGAAACACGTTGGATAATACGTTGCTTAAACGAACAAATATTTACCAATGAACTGTTAATACATCGTAATAAAGCATTAATATTGCTATTTGAATATATTGTAAGTGAAACAAATGAAAGTCAAAATTATTTACCATGGTTAAACAAAACATCGCTGGTAGATGTAAAACACACAGTACGTGAACTTCTACCAACTGAAAAATTTCGTACTGATAGTGATGAGTTTTTAAGTGGCTACTTCAATGAAGTGAAACCTTATCACGTAGTAATAAAAGAATTTTTATTAAATTATACAAAACTAGATGTTTACCCTGGTACATTAACTGATTTTGATTTACCAGCATCATATAATACTACTCAAGACGAATTCATTACTCCTCAGTTAGTTTACGGCCCACTTGTACAAAATAATAATAATCAATTCGATAAAACTAGTAGTGAGTGGCAAAACGATATTTACAACGAATGGTACAATAATTGGGGCTTGATGTTAAGCAGTTCCTATCAGTCTCCAAGTTATACAGACTACCTAACTGAAAATGAAAAACTAGAAGAAACTATATATAGTGCAAACTATTTTATGACTACTCTACAAACATATTTGCCAATAACATCTACTACAGCAATTATGAAAAATGTTAGTGGTTTTCCGGTAACAGGTACATTTAGAATTGAGGAAGAACTCATTACCTATGCTGGAATTGATCGTGCAAGAAATTTATTAACAGGATTAACAAGAGGCGTAGAGGGTACAACTAAAACCGTACATTTGCCTAACTCAGAAGTTTATATGGAATTGCCGCCTATTATCGTAATTGACAGCGGTAGTCAATATAATGAGTTCACACCAAAAGTAACTGCTGTTGTTGATGAATTGATATATAGTGCACCAAGAAAACCTGCAGTACTTCAAGCAGTAATGGCCCTAGATAAAGTTATTAATATTGAAGTTTTGGATCCAGGATCTGGCTTCGAAACTAAGCCAGAAATAGTTATTGAACCATCTATAAAAATAGTCTTTAATAGCACAGCAGTAGACAATAATACTAATACTATTTCAATTAGTGGTTTCACATTAAAAACAGGCGATAGTATAAAATATATTGCTGGATTCATAACTGTTGACGCTACAAATATTGTCCCGTCACAAATTTATACAATCCAAACTATAGGCACTACAAATTTCACATTAATGGGCGCACCAAATAATCTAGTTGGAACAAAATTTATAGCAACTAGAGTTGGTACAGGCACAGGCACATTAAAACAAAGCGTTCCAATTGATTATCTTGTAGACAATCAATGGTATTATGTTAGATTAATTGATAATATTCCTAATCCTATAGTAGCATTGTATGCCTCATACGCAGAAGCAGTACAGGATAAAAACAAGATTCCAATACAAGTATCAACTACAAATGTTGAAAATCAACTATGGTTAGGTGCAAGAGCATTAGCGGTCACAACAGCACAACCTGTTCGTGAAAATATTGTATCAATTAAATTTGATAGAAATAGTTTTGATAGTAAAGTCACTGATTGGGCTAAAGATAGGTTTTATGGTAGTTTCTTTGCAGGCGATTACGAAAGTCAAAGTGCTTCAAGTTGGTCACTAAAACTACAGTCAACACAGCCTGATATCAACTCAGTTTTAACATCATCACAAGGCTTTGTATTCCCAATTTACAATGCAACTAGAGAAAGTGAAGTAATACAGTCAACATTTGAACGTAGCGTCGAAAGTTTTATAGGCTCTACAATTACTTTAAAACTAAATGCCCCTTTATCTTCAACCACTTCTGGATCAACAATAGGCTTTTATGTTGGTATGCCAATTAAATTCAATGGTAATATTTCTATTACCGGGTTACAAAATAATACCTATTACTATGTTAAAACAATATTAAATGAGACTGACTTTACAATCAGCGCAGAGCCAAATGGTACAGTTATTTCATTTCCAATTAATTTGATTCCTACAGCAACAGTAGCATGTTATACAGGGGACGTTGTATATGGCACTCAAATTACTACAAATTATGATGGTATAAGAAAAGTTACAAAAAGCAGCAGTACAAATAATGCTTATACAATACCTGTAACTGCATTGGGCACCGGGGGTACACAACATATGTATATTGGTGCTCCAGTTATGTTTACACTTGATTTATTTGGCGGTGTAAGACAGAATCAGGTATATTATGTAACCACAGTTATCGACAGCGAGAACTTCACTATAAGTGAAAATTCTACTCCATCAACATATTCTTTATTATCAGCATCATCAACAACAAATGAAATTCAATTAAATGTAGTGTCTGGCTTGAATATTGGCGATCCAATTATTGTTAATAGCATGAGTATTGATGGTGTCTCAGTCCTTGACTTTGGTAATATTATTGCAGGAACAGTTTACTATATCTATGATATAGATGTACTAAATTCTGTCATAAAATTAACTACTGTTAAGAATGGTACAACAGAGTTAAGTTTAGATGATGTTTCAGAGGGAACAGGAACGTCAGCACTACTTACTTCACAAGTTGATGTCGTACAGTTAGATAATTATACCAATGGCGATATGACTATGAACTTAGGTCTACCAGTAAGTCCTGGACAAGTCAATGGTCAAGCATTTACATTCTATGAAACAGGTGCTGTATATGGGCCATTAGAACCAGATTTATTATTAAATGTAATTCAACGTAATATTGTGCAAAGCGTGGATACTAGCGACATTTTAGCATTTAGTGAGTTGGGCGCTGGATTAACTGATGTGTACGTAAATATGCCATTTACACTTAACAAAAACATAGGTGGTTTAATCAAAAATGATGTGTATTATGTAAAATCGCAGAATACTATTAACGTATCTTGCAGTAGTAGTGGCAGTGGCACAATAATTAATTGTACAAGTACTAGTTTAATATACGATAAAATGCCAATAGTATTTCAACCAGATCCCAATGGGGCTGAGCCAAAAGTATTTGGAACTATTATACAAGGACAAACTTATTATGTAAGAACAATAGGCATTGCTCCTTATACTAGTTTCCGTATTGCAAATTATCCTAACGGTACTCCTATTAATATAGGTAATGATTCAGGTAATATGCTAGGTATAGGCCCAGATTACATTACTGTAAGCAGCACATTAGGTGGCTCAACATTAACTTTATCTAGCCAAGCATTAAATGTTGTACTAACACAACATACAGACTTTGAAACAGATACTCCAACGTTTACTGTACAATCGTTCTTAGGAGGATACAGCGTTCAGATTGTAAATCCAGGATCAGGCTTTACAATAGGTAATAAATTAATAATTTACGGGGAATATATAGGCGGCACTACTTCTAAGAATAACCTTACATTAGAAATTAACAATGTTAATAGTATAGGCGCTATTACTAGTGTAGTTGCATCAGGTACTGTACCAACTGATAAGGCAATTTATTACGTAGAAATTGATGGCTCAAATAAATTTAATCTATATCAAGATGCAGCATTAAACGAACCCGTAGATGTTTCAGCCTGGGTTTATAATGGTATAGAGCAAACAACCGCAACAGCAACTACAACTGGAACTAATTATATAACTGTATCTGATAGTACAATATTTGAAGAGTATGACACTGTAAAATTCTCAGGTACAGTATTTGGCAATATAGAATTAGTCACTACATATTTTATCACATCAATACCAAACAGTACAACAATAGTTGTGAGTGAAACGCAAGGTGGCACAGCAGTAGCACTTGATACAGCCACTGGTACTATGACTGTAAGCAAATTTGGTAGCATGATGTTATTGCCTGAACCCTTTTACTTCCAAGCAAGTATAGTCAAATATAATAATAAAGTATATCGTTGCTTAGTATCAAATAACGATCAAGAATTTATATTTGGCAAATGGTACGAAATTAATAGTGGAGATCAAGAACTAAATGCAATTGATCGTGCTGTAGGGTATTATCAACCAACTGCTAGTATGCCTGGATTAGATTTGCCCCAGTTGTTTACAGGTTTAGAATATCCAAATACAACTTATATAGGTCAAGAATTTCAAACTAATCAGATACTACCTTTAGACATTGAATTACAAGATACTAAATTTGAACCAAAAGATTTAAATTTAGTAACAGGTGTTTATCGTAATACAAAGTATATAATACCAACAAATACTTCACAATATTCTGGATTATCAAAAAACTTAACTGGTATTAAATTTAATGTTACAAAGGTAACAAATAGACCAGCAGCATTTACTGAATTAACTTTTGCTGATAATACCTATGTTATGACTTCTACAAATGTTGCTACTCCAATAATGATTAGTGCTGATGCTATAACTTGGCAAACCAATGGATTAGAGGACCTCCCTGGGGTGGTTGATGTACCAGCAGCGCAATTGCGTAGTGTAAAGTATATGAATGATACATGGGTAGCAGTCGGTGATAAGATTTTAACAAGCACAGATGTAAATCAATGGACAACAACAAAATCGTTTAGTGTTAATCGTCAAGTCACGATGTATGGCGTCGAGGGTGTAAGTTGGTTAAATTCTGGTACGTTTATTGCTGTGGGTCAACAGATTTTAGACTTAACTGAACCAGAATTAGGCTATTCAGGATTAGTAGCAATAGCAGATAATGATGGTAGTGCATGGACTACATATGCTAATGTTTCTCAGCATGGATTTAGAAGCGTAACAAGTAGTGCAAATTTAATTGTAGCTGTAGGCGCCAATGGTACAATTTACACCAGTACTAATGCTCAGACTTGGAGTGGTGTATCTGAAAGTATAGTTACTGGAAGTAATGCAGGCCTAAATGAAATCTCAGTAGCAAGTGTTCAAGGCTTTAACGTAAATGATGAAGTTAAAGTAATTATTCCTACAAACGTAACAGCAAACGTTAATGTACTAGATCCTGATGTAAGTTACTATATTAGCAGTATTAATTCTACGACTAAAGGTTTAGTATTCAAAACTAGCCTATTAGGCCCAGTAGTTGATATAGATGGTTCTGGCACGCCAAGTGCTGCTGCCTATGTTTATAAAATCACTGATTATAACGATAGAAATATAAACAAAGTTGTTTATGCTAATAACAGATTTATGGCTGTGGGAGAGTTAGGTCTAATCTTAACAAGTACTAACGGCATAAATTGGACTGAACAAACTATAGACACACTAAAAGATATTAATGGTATTATTTACGCAGAAGGTATCAGCACTTGGACAGTTGTTGGCGAAGAAAATTTAATTGCTAATAGCACTGATAACGGCGTGACTTGGATTATTAATGCTCAATTTATTACACCAGAACGTGATTATACTGTATCGGGTGGCCCATTCTTAAGTGGTTATGGCCCAGAAGAATTAGTGCCTGGTAACACTCAAGACTCATTACAACTCACAGTAGTAACTAGACCAGGCGCATCATGGCCAGTCAATCAATATAATCATAACGGGTATAATGTTGTAAGTATAGAATTATCGCCTAGTAGCAGTACACAAGTAACATATCAGTTTAATTATAATCCAGTCACAAAACAATATCTTACACAGATTCCTGCACAAATTAGTGTATCAGTAATTAATGGTTCTACCAATGTAAGTACGACATTATTGCAAAACGCTAGCGGGTATCATGTACATTGGAAAAGCGGAACTATTACTTTAAATAATCCTATTAATTTCCCAAATGACAAACTTAGAATAGATGTTTATGAAGTTGGAAATGGATACCAAATCGTTAAATCTAATACAAAGGAATCGCCATATAAAACTAATAATGAGGCCTCATATGGAACCACATTTGATAGTATACCATTACCATGTAATTATGTAGGTAGTGAAAGCACAGGTAGTGGCGCTGTACGTCCGGGCACTGAACCAATCGAAACAATTGCAACAACTACGTTGGCAAATTCAAACACCATCACAGTAGAAAGTGTTGAGGGTATGTTAGTTAACGGACAAATTTCATTCTATGGTAATGTACTTGGTGGATTAACAGAAGATCAAACTTATTATATTAAAACTATTACTACAACCACAGATACAGGTACATTTGTTAATAGAATTACTATTAGCGCAACATTAGTCAGTGGTAAGGCGGGTCCAACAGTTACATTGACAACTGAAAGTGGTAGTATGAACTGTGTAGTGCAAGTAGGTAATGGCTTATATTGGACTGATCCTATTGTAATAAAGAAGGGCGTAAGATTAACTTCTGGGGAATCTTTCTATGTTTACCGTACAAAAGCAACAACAAATACTGTAATTACCAATACTTTATCAGGACTAAACGAGGGCGATCCTATTGTATTTGATTATGGTATTACTTTCTGTCCAGAAATTACGCCATTTACAACTTATTATGTATGTAAGTTTGTTGATTCAAATGAGTTTACGATTACTACAACTCAAGGATCATCAACACCTGTAACATTAAGTAACAGGTATGGTCAAGCAAGATTCATATCTAATGATTATGATATTGTTATGTCAAGTGATAATATTACTGCTGAAATAATATTTGCAGAAAATATTATACCCTCTGATTATATCGCATATAGTGTGTTCGGAGAAAAACAGCCCAGTGACACAGGATACACTATACCAGAAACTCAAATTATTCCATTGAATGGAAATACTACATATACATTAACAAACTTTGTAGGAGGAGTTAATCCAACTAATGCTATTGTTGAAATTAATGGTGTTAGACAGGATATCGCAACTTATACAATTTTACCTGAGAGTAACGTAATAACATTTGGGGCAGGACCGCCAAGTGGTCAAAATCTAACGGTAACAAGTTATAATAATACCCAAGAACAATATTTTAATACACTATATGAAGTTAGTGGACAGGCCGGCGCAACTAGCGAATCATTTGTAGTTGAAAGCACTACACGTGTAGAAGAAGGGTATGATGATCCACTAAGTGGTGGTTATGATGATACTCCATATGATTATCTAATAAATTATCTAACATTAGCGAATCCATTCAGTACAGACACATTTAGTGTAGGACAAACATTAGTTTTTGGTAATCCAACAATAGGCGATGTACAAAGTAATAGAAAATATTATATACTACAAATATTGAATAGCACTGAATTTACAATAGGATCTACACCAGGTGGTGTAGAAGTCACACTTTATGATGATACTGGTAGTATGCCAACATTAGCAAATTCAATTAATGTAGCAGAAATTATTGACGTTGACAATACTATCAACCCAGGAATACAAATTACAATAACTAATACTTATGAATCAAATAATAGAATACAATGTAATACAGTAGAAGGTATAATAGTAGGAGCATATATTGAATTTCAAAATGTAAGAATACCACCTGATCAAATCGAAGTGGGTGATATTTATAGAATTGAATTATTAGGTCAGGATACGAACTGGAACACTATAGCAGGAACAACTGGTATTACTTATAAGGTAGGCGACTTTGTAACAGCAGTAGAAGCAGGAACAGGAGATGGCGTAGCCCTGCAAGCATACTTTGGCGATTTAAATACTGCAGGAGCCCCATATACTGTTGCAGATATTGACGTAGCGACTAAAACAATACAAGTTTATGATTTTGAAGATGAAATTGCTCAATTAGTAGATTATAGCGGCACAATTTATGGAATAGTGGGCGCTACTCAGTCTACAACTATTACTACAGAACTACCACATTACTTTACAGAAAATGAGCAAGTGCGTATATCTGGAACACTTGGCTCAGTGCAATTAAATGATAAAATATTTTATGCACATGTATTAAGTCCAACAGTATTTGCTGTGTACTTACAACAATACGATCCTGCGTATAATGCTCCAAACAATTATCCTGTAACTGAGGTAGATACATATGAAGGCGGCGGTTATGCTTGGAGACAGGGACTATTTGTAGTAGAAACTACTACCGCAAGTGAAACAAGTGCTGAAAATGATAGAATTACAGTAGCAGATACAAAGGGATTAATAGAAGGGACACCAGTATACTTTAGTAAGTATGGGGTTAGAGTTGGTGATGAAGTAATAGGAGGACTATTATATGGCGAAACATATTATGTTAAGGAAGTTGCTCCAATTACTAATGCTGCAAACTTGCGTACAAATTATGACTATGAAATTGCAGTATTAGGCAACACAGATTGGATATCAGTAGGTGCAAATGCAGCAGCAACATTTACTGGTAGTATCAGCGGCACAACACTTACAGTTACTTCAATAACTGGATTTGTTGAAAATGGAGCGCAGGTTTCTGGTACAGGAGTTACAGCAGGCACAATTATTTTAGAACCATTATCTGCATCAGGCACAACAGGCACTTATAAAGTAAGTGTTTCTCAGACTGTAGCATCTACCACATTACAAACTGTAGAATTAGGTACATTATTTACAGCTACAGGCAGTGCATCATCAACTACTAATGGCAGTGCATATAGCCTAGAAGAATTTACAGTAAGTGAATTAAGAGATGGATTAGTTAAAGAATTAACTACTGACGAACTATTTGTAAATGTTACACAATGGCAGCAAAGTAATGTTGACAGATTGTGGGTCACGGTAAATGGTTATCGTGTACCTAGTAGTAGTCTAAAATTATATCCATATAATGAAATTGGTATTTTGTCGACGGTAGAGGCTGGAGATAATGTCACTATAACAAGTATGACACCAGCAGCCTCACCAAGTCAAGAGCGTTATATCAATTTTGTAAATTCAAATGGTGTAGGCTCGGTATATCGTGCTAATGCACAAACAGTAACTTGGTTAACCAGTCAACTAGATGAGTATGAAACTAAAATTATAGTAAATGATATAAATGATGTAGTAGATGTTGTAGATCAAACAAGTATTGTTCCTGCGGTTAGTGTCGTAGACAATAGATTTAATATAGGGCTCAATGCACAGAAAGCGGATATACTCAAAGTATTAGTATACAATACAACTAAAAATTTATTATTAAGTAAGGGACAGTATAAGATTATAACTCTAAATATGGTACCAACATTGTCTATCAATAATAGACCATTAAGTATAGAAGAAGATGATATATTAAACATTACTATATTTGAAGGTTCATCTGTATTAATTAATGCTGAAATTATACGTTTAAATGATGTGGATGTTGAAAGCAATACGCTCTTTATACAACAGCGCGGAGTCAATGGTACAGGAGTGCCACATAATCATCCAGTCTATTCAACAGTACAGGGACTACAGCGTAATAATAGAATGTTAGATACACAATATACTGAAACTTGGAACCCAATACCAGGGGAGTATAGTTTAGCAGGGGATCCTCTGCAAATCGCTAATACTATACCAGCAAATTTCCTTAAAACGGATACTACCTAAATGATAAATAAATTTATGAATCAGTCTGACAAAAACCAGCCCAAGACAACTTTGGAAAAAAAGCCAAACGAGAAAAATGGGGTCATAGTTTCTTCACATATAAAGATTTTCGATCCAAATACTAAAGAAGTATTAGTAGAAAAAAGAGCAAGTTAAAATGTCTATTATAAATTTACCATACAAAATTGACGGATTTATTAAAATCTATGATCCTAATACTTCAGAAGTGTTTGTAGACAAAAAGAATGCTATAAATTACGAAAATATGAGCGATGCCCTAGCAAATTCACTTAGTGACCGAGGCATAGGGTATATTTTCTATATGGCTTTTGGTAACGGTGGTGCTAGCGTTGACGATACAGGCATTATTACATATTTACCCCCCAACACTACTGGACAAAATGCTAGTCTTTATAACCAAACATATCGTAAAGTTGTAGATGATCGTAGCGTTTTTAATGACGATCCTACACGCAATAAAATGACAGTTTTACATACAACAGGTTTAAATTATACTGATATACTTGTACAGTGTTTACTAGATTACGGCGAGCCTTCAGGGCAAGCAGCTTTTGATAATAGTACACAAATGGAAGGTAACCGCGTATTTGATGAAATAGGATTATTATCATATTACGGTACAGACACAGAGGGTCAAACTATTACAAGATTACTTACGCACGTTATCTTTCACCCGGTACAAAAGTCTTTAAATAGACAAATTCAGATTGATTATACTATTAGAATACAGAGCTTGACTAATCAATTAACAATATAAGATAAATAATATAGCGGAGTTTAGATATGGCATATCAGATTTTTAAAACTAATGGTGATTTTTTAACATCAATTAGTGATGGTACACTTAATACTACAAGCACATCAGTAGGTTTGCCAGGACGCAACTATTCAGGATACGGTAATGTACTCGATACTAACTTCGTACATATTATTGAAAATTTTGCAAGTAATACAGTTCCAGACAATCCAATTACAGGTCAGTTATGGTATAATACTAGCAGTGGCAAAATGTATATTTGTCCAACAGATGGTGAATCAAACGCATCAGCATGGAATGAAATTGCACAATCAGGGGGTTCGGGTAATACGACCTTTGGCAATGTCACAGTCAATGGTACATTAACAGCGGGCAATGTTTTTGCTAATAGCGGCACTATTGGTGGAAATACAGGAAACTTTAATTATCTTAATGTGGCAGTACTAGGAACATTAGGCAATGCAAATATTACAACAGGTAATATAACAACACTTAATACAACATTAATAACAACTGGCTCAAATGTTACAACAGGTAATATTATTGGAACTTGGACATTAACTGGCGGAGGTACTGCAGGGGGCGGTTCAGGCACATCATTAGCAGTTGCCAATGGTAATGTTCGCATCAGTAACTCGGGCGGTGCTGGTATTGTTGCTGACAATTTTTATTATGCAAATGGTAATCCAATTTCATTTGCAGGTACATATAGTAATAGTAATGTATCAACATATCTGCCAACATATAACGGCAATGTAGGCGGTGGCACAGCAACATTTGTTGGTACTACATTAACTACTGGAGCCACAGGAACAGCAGGCACAATAGTAGGCACTTGGTCGTTAGGCTCTGGTTCTAGAATGCAGGCAACTTATGCTGACTTGGCAGAACGTTTTGAGGCTGATGAAGCCTATGACCCAGGTACTGTTGTAGAGATTGGCGGCGATGCTGAAATCACTGCTGTAAAATATGAATTATCAGAAGATGTATTTGGTGTTATATCAAATACAGCAGCCTACTTAATGAATAGTCAGGCTGGTAGCGACAAAACTCACCCACCGGTTGCAGTATCAGGTCGTGTTGATGTTAAAGTTACAGGCAAAATTTATAAGGGTGATAGATTAGTAAGTGCAGGTAATGGTTACGCTAGGGCAGCAAAGAAAGGCGAGGCTAATGCATTTAATACTATTGGTCGCGCACTAGAAGATAAAAAAACATATGGCAAAGGCGTTATATTAGCCGTTGTTATAATTAGATAAAGGGTAAATATTATGACATGGTCAGCAGGTGGATTAGTAGAGGCAAGCGACTTAAATGTGATGTTAGGTGGTGATCCAACCACTACAGCAAATACGTTGAACGCTACTTACGCAACTGGCGGCGGGCAAGCAGGCTATGGTCAAACTGCTGTAGGAAACGTTAGTGCAGGTAGTACAATAACCACAACACCATGGAACGGTTTATTTTTTAATACTGGAAATGCTGCAAGTCATCAAGGTACTAGTATTACATCGATTTCAAACGTAAGTACAAGTAATACTGTGGCTTTTTATTCAGCAGCACAAACAAATTTAAACAGTATCTACTCAGCACGTGGTAATGCAGCAAGTCAGGGCTCAACTAGTGCAAATGCTGTGGGCACAGCTAGTACATGGACAAGCACTGCTACTTGGACTCATACAATTACTTTCGCTAACGGTGATGCTGCACGTTATTTCTTTAATGCAGGCGGTCAAATTAAGATGACTGCTAGCCATTCGAATACTACTGCTGGGGTAAACGCAGCATTAGCAAATTTATGCACCGCTACAGGCACGGTTGTAATGAGCGGTCAAAATAGTGGATCACGTACTATAGCCAGCGTAGCATACAATGGTGTGACGAAGGTTGGTGGTAGTGGTTCAGTAGAATCAATAGGAACCAATAATGGTTATTTTGGTCTAAGCACAAGTAATACAACATTATTTGACCAAAATAGTGGTGACTCACCTTACACTACTGTATTGGATTTGAAATATATTGGCAAAACTAATGGTACTCAAGGTAGTTACAGCGACAATGGAACTATTGTAACTGTATTTACAGTTATTACTGAACAAGGGCCTAACGGTGTAGTAGGTACAGGTACAACAGTAACTTGCACAGCAGCACCCCCAGCAGCAACATACATTTCAAATACTTGGGGCACTATTAGCATCGCAGGCTCTGTGTCAGTATCATAATTTATTTTTATTAAATTGTAGCCATCTAAATACTCGGAAGAGGAAAAAACATGGATACAAAGAAGTTGGTTGCCGACATGAAGGCGCGTTTTGCTCACAATTCGGCAAAACATTATCTAAAAGAAAAATACTCAAGCAAATTTATTGTTGCAGATCAAGGGGGATTATGGAAAGCAGATCCTAATACTCTGTCTTTTTTGTACACCGCTCAAGAAAAGACTATTCTTGTTGACTTATATGATAACCCAATTACAATTGATGCTCAAAAACTTTACAAAAAACTATTAGAAGTATATAATCTTACCATGCAAGAATGGCATGAAGAACTTAAAGAACTAGAGAAAACAAGATGAGTAGAGGGGTCTTGCTTTTTGGATTTAATAGTCCTAAAGTAGATTATGTTTCTATGGCGTCCTATACTGCTAGACGCATCAATAATTTCCTTAAACTTCCTGTAACATTAGTTACAGATGAAGAGTCTACTGAAAATTATTATGAATTTGAAGATTTTGAAAAAATAATTAAAATAGATTCAAACAAAGACAATATATTTAGAGATGATATTTGGATTAACAAGGGAAGATATATGGCTTATGAATTAAGTCCATATGACGAGACTATCTTATTAGATGTTGATTATATGGTTAACAGTGATAGATTACTTAAAATTTTTGATTTATTAGAAGATTATGTATGTCACGAAAGTATGTGTCATTTGATGAAGCCGGAAATTACTCAAGAAAATTTAAGCGATTTTAGTTTTCCTATACTATGGGCTACAGTTATTGGATTTAAAAAAACACAAAAAGCAAAACAATTGTTTGATTGCATGAAAATGGTGCAAGAAAATTACGCACACTATGGACACTTATATACCTTTTCAGTAGATACTTATCGAAATGATTATTCGTTAACTATTGCTCATAGAATTGTTAATGGGCATATCTCAGATAAGAAAAATATATTACCTTGGAATCTTATACACATAGGACTTAAAACAAAATTATATGTTGAACGTAAAAGCAAATATAACACAAAATATACGATAGTTTTTGACCAATGGAAAAATAACAAATTAAAGAAAGAATATATCAATATTGCTGATACAGATTTTCATGTCATTAATAAAGAAGTGTTTTTGGAGTTAATGTAATGGATAAAGGTTATTTGATTGTAGCAAACAATACGGCAAAAACAAATTATGTTGAGTGCGCTGAACTGTTAGCCAAAAATATTAAAGCAATTATGCCTGATTCGCATGTATCAGTATTAACTGATAGACCAATGAATAGTAAAAATTTCGACAAAATAATACTATTGCCCTATGGAGATCAAGATGTAGGAGGAGATTGGAAACTTATTAATGATTGGCAAGTATATGATGCCAGCCCGTATGAGCATACAATTAAAATAGAAGCTGATGTATATCTACCAAATAGTATAGATTTTTGGTGGGGCATACTTAAAAAACGCGATTTAGTAGTTTGCACTACAATCAGAAATTTTAAACAAGAAATAAGTAAGGTAAGATTTTATCGTAATTTTATAGACGAAAACAATTTGCCTGATGTTTATAATTCATTTACATATTTTAAAAAATCTGACCTATCACGTGAATTTTTTATGATAGTAAGAGATGTTTTTGAAAATTGGGAAGATTATCGTAGTCAATTAAAATGTCCAGTCAACGAAAAAGTGACAACAGATTGGGTCTATGCTATTGCGTGTCTAATCTTAGGTTCAGAAAAAACAACTTTGCCAGAGTTTACTAGTATGTCTATGATACACATGAAGCAATTCATAAACAACTTACCTACAGAAAATTGGACAGATAAATTAGTGTATGAGATTAACCATGATGTATTAAGAGTAAACACTATACCACAAATGTATCCCTTTCATTATCATGTGAAAACTTTTCACCATAAGTTAAATGAGAAAATATGACAGAAAATGCAAAAGAATTTGTATCTTTTATCGATGGAGAAATGGTAGTAAATTTTATGTATGAACCACCACCGCCACCTGAGTTTAGACTGTATTACGATGATACAGGTAATGTTTTATTCTACACTGGAGAAAAGCCAGAAGGCAATTACATTATTGTAGATGCCTTAACATTTGCTGCTGGTAGAATGGATGTAAAAGTAATTGATAATGAAATAATACATAGTTGTAATATATTACAAGTATATAAATTAGTTCCTAGTAGTACTGGTGTTAAGACATATTCGCATGATGTGTCTGTAATTGTAAATAGCAAAAAAGACGCAGCAATTTGGGATCTTAAATGCTTACAAATACGTTTTTGAAATAGGTTAATTATGAGTCAAATAATCGATATTGTAGATTTAGATTGTATATACCTTAGTTATGACGAACCTCAAAAAGAAGAATTTTGGGTAAAAATAAAAAATATGATACCCTATGCTAAACGTATAGATGGTGTTAAGGGTAGCGATGCTGCACACAAGGCAGCAGCAGAGGCTAGTGAGACTCCTCGATTTATATTAATTGATGGCGATAACATGCCCAATGAAGATTTTTTTAATTTACAACTTGATTTTACGGATAAAGATTCTAAATTTCAAAACGCACAGTTTCGTTGGAAAGCAATAAACAATATAAACGGTTTGCGCTATGGTAATGGGGGTATGAGTAGTTGGACAAAAGATTATGTAATGAATATGAAAACACACGAAACAAGTAACGGTGATCATGCTACACAAGTTGATTTTTGCATGGACAGTGCTGATAATTTGTACTGGGCTATGTGGGACTGCTATAGTACAACATATCCTAACTACACACCCTTTCAAGCCTGGCGTGCAGGCTTTCGTGAGGGTGTAAAAATGATACTTGATCGTGGGGCATTACCAACAGTAGATACTTTCCGCGAACGAGTAGCAAACAGAAACTTAAACAATTTAACAATATGGCAAAACATAGGTACTGATGTAGAAAACGGTATATGGGCTATCGCTGGAGCAAGAATAGGCACCTATAAAGCACTACTTACTGAATGGGATTATAAAAATGTAATGTGGTTTGATAATTACCCTGAGATGTGGAAAAATTATCATGACCGCGATCCATATGATCTAGCCGAAGAAATTGGTAGTATATTAAAAGCAAAATTAGGACTTCCTATATGTACTTACTTACCTGAACAAAGTAAGCTGTTTAAGCGTCATTACAACAGCGATAAGTATAATCAAGGGCCCCTAGTGCGTGAAATGGATGTTATACGTAAAATTGAAGGTTGGTAAAAATGGAACACGCTGATTCTACAGAGAGAATTAAAAAAATAATGCCTATAATGAACGAGGTTAGTTCTACCTTTTGCATGGCAAAATGGCATCATAGCAGCATTTATTTACATACAGGTCAAACACATAGTTGTTATCATCCCAGACCCCATAGTATTTCTCTTGAAGAAATTAAAACTAATCCTAGCGCATTACATAATACAAAAACTAAAAAGCAAGAAAGAGCGATGATGCTAGTGGGCGAAAAGCCTAAGGGTTGTCAATATTGTTGGAACGTAGAAGGCTTAAGTGAAACACATATTAGTGATAGGATGATACGTAATGCTAGTATCTATACTTTTGACAGATTACATGAAATAACAGAAAATACTTTTAATTTTAATATTAATCCAGAATATATTGAATTAGCATTTAGTAATGAATGCAACTTTAAATGTGGCTACTGTCATCCCATGAGTAGCACAAGTTTTCAACAAGAAATTAAAAAGTATGGACCATACGACGTTGTAAAAAACCATAGATTAGATATTGAATGGTTCAAGCCATTTGAAGAAGAAGATAACCCGTATATTAAAGCATGGTGGGAATGGTGGCCAGAGATGAGTAAAACATTAAACATTTTACGTATTACTGGTGGCGAACCAACTATGCATAGAAGCACTTGGCAACTTTTTGATAGATTGCGCGAAGATCCAAGACCACATCTTGAGTTAAACTTAAACAGTAACTTAGGTGTTAAGAGTGCATTCATAGAAAAGTTGGCTTATAATGTCAATAACTTATTAGCAAACAACAAAGTAAAACAATTTAAGTTATTTTCTAGTATGGATACTTGGGGTAAACGAGCTGAGTATATACGCACAGGATTAGATGTTGAACTTTGGGAAAAGAATTTAGATATATATATTACAAAAACAAAAAGTCCAATTGCCTTTATGTGTACATTTAATATATTAAGTGTAACCAGTTTTATTGAATTTTTAGAAAAAGTACTAGAATGGAGAAAAAAATACGATCATCTATTCACTGATGACAATTTAACAAGAAGAGTTCGTTTTGATACTCCTTACTTAAAAGAGCCATTACAATATGATATGCAAATACTGCCTAAAGATGAATATTTGCCATTCTTTGATAATATACTTAAATTCATTGAAACTAATAAAGACGAAAATGATAGAACAAAATTTACTGATCTAGAGTACGAAAGATTTCGTAGGGTAAGAGATTATTTTGCTACTGTAAATTACAGCGAAGAAAAAGTAAACGAAGGTCGTAGAGATTTCTACAATTGGTTTAGGGAATATGATCGTAGGCGTAATGTTAACTTTTTAGAGACTTTCCCAGATATGGAACCATTTTGGCAATTATGTAAAGCAGAAGCAGAAAAAACATGATCCGTAAAAAAAGTTACTATGCTAATGGCGTGCCTGTAACAGCATTTGTAAGCCAGTCAAGCGATATTGCTAAAGTACCACCCTTTGATATACAAACGTTAAAGGAAAATACCGAGATCAATAATACATTTGAAATAAACAATACTTTATTAGTAGATAATGAAATTCCTATTACTTTAGTTGAAAAACCTATAAATGAAGTTCCTATTACTTTAGTTGAAAAACCTATAGTTGATACTGCGATTAGTAATACAAATATAATATATTTTAAGTTTGATAATGTGGATTTAGATTTTAAAGAATTTACTGTAAAAGGTTGGAAAGACATAGGTTTTGCTAGAGAAAATTTACGTAACTTACCTATTGGCTCACTATCTGGTAGACTGCCTGGTATAGGATTAGGATTTGCTTTTTCACAAAGTGTTGAGTCAATGATTTATTACATAGAACATCAAACAAGAAAAAAACAATTGGCATGGAAAGTAAATATGCCTGTTGTTGATGATATTAATCTTGAACGTCTTGTTTTTCAGCACATTGACGTAGAAAATGATATTCCATATATCATAGCAATAGCAGTGCAATATGCTCCTTCAGATTGGACAGGAAAGGATCACCAAGGTAACATAAGGGAAGATAAAAAGAGTATTTTTGAACTTCTAAATCCTAAATATATAGAGGATCTACAGAAGGATAAGGCTCTATTACTTATAGATCAAAGTGTAGAAGGATATACTACAAAATGGCTGTGGGAATGGTTCCATAAAGAGTGCTATAGGCTTAAAATAAATCCTTGTAACATAATTTATATTACTGGTGATCAATATAGTGAAGATTCATATGATATTTGGGTACAAGAGAATAAGCCTAAGAATAAATTAAAAATTATACCCTCGATATCATTAAGTATTTTTGTACATAAACATTGTGAACGAGTTAAACTTAAGTTTAACTTTGATGAGTTACTAAAATATAAAAAAGAAAATCCTGACAAGATATATTTGTATGATTGTTTAAACAGAAGAGCAAGAAAGCAGAGATGTATTAATTTTTTACATTTATATGCTGCAAATTTACTAGACGATGGAAATATATCCATGGGCCCATTAGAAGAATGGACCTTATGGGTCAATGTAGAAGAGGAAAGATATTTGTATGAGGATCTTTATAATGCTGGAATACCTAATAATTTAATAATGGAAGCCATAAAATATGCCAAAAGCCCGGGTATTTTACCAAGATTTGCTAACCACAAATATACTCACGAGCTTAATCATTATTTTAGTGTCGTTGAAAGAGTATGTGACGATTTATACAAACACAGTTGGGTGTCCTTAGTTGTTGAATCTTCATTTTATGATTATGAGGCCAATGTTTTTATAAGTGAAAAAACATTTAAACCTATAGCTGCCATGCAGCCTTTTATTATAGTAGGATCTAGACATACATTAAAATATCTTAGAAAATTAGGCTATAAAACTTTTCATCCATATATTGATGAGTCATATGATGATTTGCCAGACAACCAAAGATATTTAGGAATTATTGAATCATTACAAAAGATAAAGGCTATTGAAGATAAAGCTGCATGGTATGAATCTATTAGAGAAATTGTAGAATATAATCATGACCGCTTTAATAATATAGGAAAAGAAAGAGCAAAAGAGCATGTCGAAATAATTAATTATTATTTTGATCATTGTAAAAAATATAAAGATAAAAAATAATATGTATGATACACATTGTGATAAGATAGTACCCGGTGATAATGTTATTATAGGCTTAGGCGATAGTTTTACGCAAGGCGTAGGTACTTATAGTCTAGAAACTTGGGCATCAATACCTGAAAAACCTTCAACGTATAATATATCTGGACAGTTGTTCTTAGAGGAACAAGGACAAAATAATTATATTCGTCAATTAGTTAACAATCATTTGCCCGGATATAAAACTTTTAATTTAGGAATTAACGGTGCAGGAAATCGCGGCGCAATAAAGGAATTATATCTTAATCCATTACCTAATAATTTAAATAATGTTGTAGTAATTTTAATGTGTAGCGGCATTGAAAGATTTGATTTTCTTAAAAAAGATGACGAGTCAGCAGGTATAAATTGGCATCAAAAATGGCAAACTATATTTCCCTGCATTACAGACAGAGGCGTGATTTCCGAAGTAGATAAAGCATATTTTACAAGAATTTATACGCCAAGAGGCGATGCAATTGAATTTTTGATGAATATTAAAGATGCTGAAAATTTCTGTAAGGCGCATGGATATAAGTTTGTATTCGCTAGTGCATTTGACAGATTTGTTAATAAAGACTTATTGAAAGAACAATTAGCAAATAAGGATTACCTTATAGATATGATTGATTGGAATAATTTTATTTCTACTGGAGATTTTTATGCTATTATAGATATGGTAAATCAGTTGGAATGTGAACCTCTGCAAATGTGGGAACTACATAAAAGGATGTATGATAGAAAAATGCCAACTAAATATATTACTCCATGCTGTCATTGGAGTAAAGAAGGCGCTAAGTATGTCGCCAATTTTATTTTTAAAGAACTGCAAAAACGAGAATTAGTATGAAAATTTTTATTACAGGTATAGCAGGATTTTTAGGTAGTCATCTAGCAGATAGAATGCTAATGTTAGGGCATGATGTAGTAGGCAATGATACCTTTGTAGGTGGTTATGAAGATAACATACCCAAAAAAGCAACATGTTTTAAAGTAGATTGTAATGATTTAGACCGTATGGTTGAAATTATGAAGGGTACTGATATTGTTATACATACTGCTGCTACCGCGCACGAAGGACTAAGCATATTCAGTCCAGTGTTTATTACTAGAAACATCTTTGGAGCCAGTATAGCCACTATATCAGCTGCTATACAAAACAAAGTAAAACGTTTTGTATACTGCTCAAGTATGGCACGTTATGGCAGTCAAGAATATCCATTTAAAGAAACACAGATGCCTAAACCTATCGATCCATATGGCATTGCTAAAGCAGCCGGCGAAGAGGTACTAAAAGCATTAGCACCTATGAATAACATGGAATGGAATATTGCTATACCGCATAATATTGTAGGCCCAAGACAACGTTACGATGATCCCTTTAGAAACGTAATGAGTATTATGATTAATAGAGTGTTACAGGGTAAACCTCCTGTTATTTATGGAGATGGTAGTCAAATGCGTTGCTTTAGTTTTATTGAAGATACTATTTTCTGTTTAGAAAAACTAACACTAGACCCAAATATTGTAAGTGAAATAGTAAATATAGGACCAGACGAAGAATTTATTACAATTAAAGAATTAGCAGAAAGTGTTATTAGAGAAATAGGATTTAATGGCGAACCAATATATTTTCCAGACAGACCTCGAGAGGTAAAATATGCTACGTGCGATGCAACTAAAGCAAGAGCATTATTAGGCTATAAAACTTCAAGTACATTTATTAATGGGCTACGACAAACTATTGAATATATTAAGTCTAGGGGTACTAAACCTTTTGATTATAGTTATCCATTAGAAATTATAAACGCACATACCCCAACCACCTGGTCAGAAAGAAAGATGTAGCATGCCTATATTAAAAGACGAAGTACAGTTTTCAAAATATAAACGTGCCTTTACATTTGGATGCAGTTTTACATCTTATTACTGGCCTACATGGGCGGATTTGATAAGTTATGAAATAGCCGAGACTTATCAATATGGCTTGTGTGGCGTAGGTAACTTTTACATTTATCAAGCATTGATAGAAGCAATAATAAAACATAATATAGAAAAAGATGATTTGGTCATGATTATGTTTAGTAATGTAACTAGGGAAGATAGATACACCAAAAAAGAAGGTTGGATTACAGCCGGAAATTTGTTACATCAAAATTTTTATGATGAAAAGTTTATAGAAAGATTTTTCTGTGAAAAGGGATATTTGATGCGCGACTGTACACTTATTGAGGGCATTGATAGGATTTTATCATGCTCTCCAGCAGATTATACACTAATGTCTATGATTAATTTTGATTCTTACAATAGCGATGAACGTAAAATGTCTGATGTAGATGACGTTTTACAATTATATTCAAATACTTTGAGCAAAGTAAAACCTAGTGTTTTTGAGATAATTTTTAATGGTAATTGGAATAATAATACTAAACGTCCGATTTATAAAACACACTGGGCCGACGGTGAGTATAAAGATAATCATCCAACTATTTTAGAACATTATAATTACATACTTAAAACTTTCCCCAAAACTAAATTTAATGCAAACAACATTAAGTTAGCACAGGAATTAGAACAAAAACTTTTTGAAGCCAAAAATATTGAATGCATTCAAGAAACATTTAAAAATTATAAATGCAAACAAGCGGAAAGATTATGATTTTTCAAATTTTAGATCATGTAACTACTACAATTACAGGCGATTTTTTTAATCTTACTGCTCATGATTCTGGATATCCTTATTGGGTACCTTTTATAACACCATATTTTGAACAGGCTGGAATAGAAATTAGAAAAGTACCTTTTGAAATGTTAGACTTATCTAAGCCATGGATATTAAGTTTACCTCCTAAAGGTTGGCAATGGGAAAGAAATTGGGACGATGATTTTATGAATGTTTTTTCGCCTCAAGTAAAAAATGAATTAGTAAAAGGTAATGGTTATCTAATGATTAATCACGAAGCAGAATCATTTACTAGAGACACATTTAAAAATATACATTCAGCCTTGCATGTTTCTAAAATCAATCCTAAAAAAATAATTTATCTTGTAGGGGCGATAAATCCTGAAGATGAATACAAAAAATTTACTGATGAATATGGGATTCCATATGAAAAACAAATTAAAATAATGTCCTCTTTTCATGTTCACAGAAGAGATTTTCCTAAATATGAGAAGTTAGAAACAGCAACTAATATTAAAAAAGATAAAAAATTTCTGTCACTTAATCGAGTTCCTAGATGGCATAGAGTTGCTATGGTAAGTTTGCTAGCAAAACACAAGTTGTTAGATTATGGATATGTAAGTTTAGGTCTAGATTTTAATAATCCAGCCTACCATAAATTTCACATAAAAGAAAAAATTTATGAATTTAATAAATTGTACAGTGATATTGATGAGGGATATAATGAGATTAAACCTTATTTGCCTCTTAAAGTAGATGATGTTAATTTAAATGTAAACCAATATGCGATAGATTCCTTGCCAAGCATATTTTATGACAAGACATATTTTAGTTTAGTATCTAGTACTATGGCACTAAAAGTTGAAGAACCTTGCGTGGGATTCACAGAAAAAGAAATGAGGCCCATACTTTACAAACAACCGTTTCTAATACATAATCTTCCTTACGCACTCAAGCATTTAAGAAAAATGGGTTTTTTAACTTTTAATAAATGGATAGATGAGAGTTATGATACAGAAGAAGATGATATAGTAAGACTTGAAAAACTAGTGCTTGAGGTAAAGCGATTATGCTTGATTCCAGATAACAAATGGGAACAGATGTTAAAAGAAATGCATCCGGTTTTATGTTATAACTACAATATTTTGCTTAAATATAACAGGGAACATATATTTTTCCATAGTGATTTAAAAAATTTAATAGAATATGTCGCGTAAAAAAATTAGTCTAGTACAACCAAACTTTCAGCAGGGGCCTAAAGAGTTTAATGCTCACTATTTGCCTTATAGTGTAGGTGTGCTTTGGAGTTATGTACAGACTTCACCAAAAGTCAAAGAAAATTACGAATTAGACAAACTTATTTGGCTTAGAGACAACATAGAAGGCACACTTAAAACAATTATAAACAATGATGTTGTAGCATTCAGTACATATATTTGGAACAAAAACTATAATTACGCATTGGCTAAAAAACTTAAAAAAGCAAATCCTAACTGCATTATTATATTTGGGGGCCCAGAACTGCCAATTACTAAAAAAGATATATTTGTAAGACATCCTTATATAGACTATGTTGTTAAGGGCGAGGGAGAAGTTACTTTTAGAAGATTATTAGAAGGACTAGCAGATAATAGTGATTTATTAAGTATTCCTGGGTTACTAATTAATAAAGAGACGTTGGTTGATACAGGGGAATCAATACGTATACTTGACTTAGGCATGATTCCAAGTCCATATTTAACCGGAGTCTTTGATAAATTAATTGCTGAAACGAAGGGGATTGAATGGAACGCAACATTAGAAACAAATCGCGGGTGCCCCTACGCCTGTACATTCTGTGACTGGGGCAGTCTTACATACAATAAAGTCAAAAAATTTGAGTTGGATAGAGTATTTGCTGAACTTGAATGGATAGGAAAAAATAAGTGTGGATTCGTGAGCATCACTGATGCTAATTTTGGTATGTTTATAGAAAGAGACAACTCTATTGCAGATAAACTATTAGAAGTTCAAGCCAAATATGGTTATCCATATACATTTAGTGTTGCCTGGGCAAAAAATCAAAAGGCCGAAGTGTTTGATATTGTCTTTAAACTTATTAAAAGTCCTAAGTTTAACCAAGGTCTTACTGTAAGTGTTCAAAGTATGGATTTAGATGTACTTGAAAATATCAAACGCAAGAATTTAGATCAACATAAAATTTCAGACATTTTTGCGCTGTGCGATAAGAATAATGTTCCAGTATATACCGAAGTAATTCTTGGTTTGCCGGGCGAAACTAAACAATCTTGGAAAAATGGATTTTGGAAATTATTTGACTCTGGGAATCATACAGGTATTACAATACTACAAGCACAAATGTTAGAAAATGCAGAAATGAATCTTGTTCAAAAACAGTCTTTTGAAATTCAAAGTATTCCTGTATATGATTACATGAGCGGTAGTTATAACTACGATGAACTTCAAGAACATGTTGATGTAGTAATTTCTACTAAAGACTTGTCCTTTGAAGATATGTTAGACTCACATACCTTTAGTTGGTATATCAATACTTTTCATATAAACGGTTTGACAACTTATATAAGCAGATTTTTAAATAAAAAGCATGGCGTAACCTATGAATCATTTTATGATAAACTTTATAACTATCTTGAAAATGATCCTTGGTTCTCACAAGAACGTAATGAAGTTAGACAATATTATCGCAACTGGATGACTAATGGTAAAATCAATCATCCTAATATAAGCAATATCGAAGTTCATGGTTGGAATATTGTACACCGAGCAACATTAAATCTACATGCTCATAGAAAATATGAATATGTGTTTGATCTAATTACTAAGTTTGTTAAAAAAACATTTGAGTTTGATTCTAATCTATTAGATCAGATTATAAAATTTCAAAAGAACTTTGTAATCAATTATGATTACATACAAAATTATCCTTATAACTTAGATTTTGATTTTGACTTTTTAGGATATCTGCAACAAGATACAGAACTAGAAGTACCCATCACATATAAGTTTGACTTTTTAGAAGCAAAAGATATTACTATAGAAAGATTTTTAGAAAACATTTATTTTAGTCGTAGAAGAAACTTTGGTAAGGCATGGGTAGGGAAGGTATGAGTGTATTAAATCCTAAGTTTAATATTATTGAGTCTTATAAAGATATAGAGTATAGAGAGTTTGACGCATATGAACAACCTACAACAGGATTGGCATTGCTAATGCGAGAATTCACGCATACTAATGATATATGGTATTGTATGATTACCCTGCATAAGAGTTTACGTGACAAATCTTTTATAGAATTGATGGGAGAAGAAACGTATAGAAAAGTAATTTCTAAATCAGCATATCTAGTTATAGATTTGCCCTTTGAACCTTTTTATGATTGTATAGATGCTATATATGAAGTGTTAATTGAAAATAATAATATACCTCCCTCACAAATTATTTTAATGAGTAATATGTATGACGCTTATGCATATAATCTTGAAACAGCGAAAAAACATAACTCTGACCCAATTAACATTTTTTATTTTTCTGCATTAGAATATATGCTTAGTCAGTACATGAATAGCCATCATCCCAAAGGTTACGCTAATAAATTTTATCCCAAAAAACTAGTCAAAGATAAAGTGTATCCTAAATCGTTTTTATGCTTAAATCGTAGATGGAGGCCGCATAGACCTTTGTTCATACTACTATTATGGTTTTATAAATTGTTAGATAAGGGATATGTGAGCTTTGGTCCGTCAGGAGATAATAGTAAAGATAATTGGGATTACATTTATGACGGTTTAAAATGCGCAACATGGTCAAATGCTGAACTTTTTAAAATTATAGATGAAAATGAACAAAACATAAAACATATACCATTTATGTATCTTGATATTGAAGATTTACATATGAATCAAGCAGACGTAACCACATCAGCAGATGTTTACTATGAAAATAGTTATTTTAGTGTTATTCCCGAAACTACCTTTTATTATAAAGAAAATTCAATAAATTCTAGATTTATAACTGAAAAAACCTATAAGGCGATAGCCATGAAACACCCATTTGTATTATTAACTATTCCTAAAAGTTTAGAGTTACTAAAACATCTAGGGTATAAAACATTTAGTCCTTATATTGATGAAAGTTATGACCAAGAACTAGATGATAATAAAAGATTGTTAATGATAATTAAAGAAGTTGATAGATTAGCAAATTTAAATAAAGAGCAACTTGAAAACTTTATTGAAAATGTTTTACCTATTTGTGAACATAACTATAATTTATTAAGAAATAAAACAAAATTTATTTATAGGAATTATTTGGATGTACTCTGAACTAATTCCTAAAATAAACGAGGGAATAATTAAAAATAAAAAAGTAATTGTTACAATAGGATGCTCATTCGTAGAGGGTCAAGGTGCGCTAGATCAATATTTATGGGATACTTATTGGAGAGAAGGAGTAGTAAATACTGCTAAAGATTGGGTATTTTCTGCTGAACAAAAAGCAGAAATTACTAAATTATTTCCTGATATCTTTTACAATAATCATTATCAAAAATTAAATTTTTATGTACATGAAAGTAATAATAGTTTTGGTAGTATATTATGTAAAAAATATTTCGAAAATCAATATACGCATATAAATTTAGGACGCAGGGGATGTGGGAACAAATCGTCAATTAAAGATTTATATTTTTACCCTGACATTTTATGGGACAGTATTGAAGAAATAATTGTTATATATTGTCCTACTAGTGCCGAAAGATATGATTTTATTGATGATACTCATTCATATAATTATTTAAACGGTGTTGGACGTTGGGTAGCAATATGGCCTGGAGGTTATGAGAAACCTCCACCTTATACTGAAAATAGCGAACCAAAAAATATAATCAGTTATGGGTTAAATCAGGCTGTATACTCATTTAAATCAAGCGTTATTGAACAAATAACTCATGTACAAGAATTGCTATTATGGTGTAAGTATAAAAAAGCAAAACTTATTATAACGCCTGCCTTTACTGGGCACTTTTATACTCAAGATCAATTTGGAAAATATTTAAATACGAATATAAAAAGAAACTTTTACTGCGAAAAAATTTCAGAAAAACCATTAGATTTAGATCAAAAACTAGTAGACAAATTTACAAATTTATGGCCTTGGGATAGTATGTTTTATCCGGACAACAATATGTCGTTGTCAGATTTAGCAATGTCGCAAGAATCAGATATAAAAATAAGGAGCGTATTTTTTTATGAATTCATGGGGAAAGGAACTCCCGATAAATGGATCACTCCCTGCGCACACTTATCAGTGAAAGCTCATGACCTCTTTGCAAAACATTTGTATAAACACATAATAAGTCTGTAAAAAATCGTTGGTTAAAAATCTACTTACTATTATAAATCGACTAAGTAATACACTTACACTAGATAACTAATGGAATAAAAAATGAATATAGGATTTATAGGCGTCGGTAAACTTGGGATGCCTTGTGCAGAAGCAATCGTAAAAAAGGGTCATACAGTAGAAGGATATGATATTGTACCTACCACAAGCGAATATGTTACTATTGTTAGTAGCATTGAACAAGTAGTAGCAAACAAGGATATTGTTTTCATTGCTGTCCCTACCCCACATGACACAGCATATGATGGTAGAGAACCCACTGCGCATTTACCACCAAAAGACTTTAGTTATGATATTGTTAAACAATGCTTAACTGAAGCCAATAGATATATGAATAAAAATCAATTATTGGTATTAATATCAACTGTATTACCTGGTACTGTTAGACGCGAATTCATATCATTGGTTACAAATACTAGATTTATCTATAATCCATATTTAATTGCTATGGGCAGCGTAGCATGGGATATGGTTAATCCAGAAATGGTAATGATAGGAACTGAAGATGGCTCAACTACTGGGGATGCGTACACTCTTATAAATTTCTATAAAACTATTATGGAAAATGACCCACGATATGAAGTGGGTACATGGGACGAATGTGAATGTATTAAAGTTTTCTATAATACATTTATTAGTGCTAAGATTGGTCTTGTCAATATGATACAAGACGTGGCTGTGAAGCAGGGTAATATTAATGTTGATGTTGTTACTGACGCACTAGCAAAAAGTACAAAAAGGATTATGGGCCCGCAATACATGAAAGCAGGTATGGGCGACGGTGGTGCTTGTCATCCCAGAGATAACATTGCACTACGATATTTGGCAAAAGAAATTAATTTAGGCTATGATTTATTTGATAGTATAATGAACGCAAGGGAAATACAAGCACGTAATATAGCTAGATTTTTAGCAAACAAAGCAAAAGAAGTATCACTGCCAGTTTATATTCATGGCAAGGCTTATAAGCCCGATGTGAATTATACAGACGGGAGCTACAGTTTATTAATAGGACATTATTTAAAACATGAATTTAATATAGATCCTATTTACATAGATCCATTAACAGGTGATTTTGTTGTTGGGCCAGTCAAGGGTGTGATTTTATTAGCACACAATAAAAAAGTAACTTATGAATATCGTGGATTTACAGAAATTCAAAGTTTGTATTGTGACATAGATAATCAATCAATTGTAGTAGATCCGTGGAGAACTTACGAAAATTCAAAAGTTAAAGTGATACATTATGGAAATACAAGACGTTACAAATAACGTTTGGCAATATAATAACGTTAAAAAAGTTCATATTGAGTTATCTAGTAGATGTAATGCTGCCTGTCCAGGATGTCAAAGATTTATAAGTAATAGTCCAATAATAAATCCAAGGCTTATACAAGCAAATGTTAGTCTAGAACAATTCAAAAATTGGTTCCCGCCTGAGTTTGTAGCGCAAATTGACGATTGGTTATTTTGTGGTAGTTATGGAGATCCACTTGCGGCTAATGATATCTATGAAATATTAGAATATGTTTGCGAAAATAGTGAAGCTCAAGTACGTATTAACACTAATGCCGGATTACGCACTCCCGAATTATTTACAAAGATAGGAAAACTATTTGCTAAAGGTAAAGATTACAATAGAGCCATAGCATTTAGTATAGATGGATTAGAAGATACTAATCATATTTATAGAAGAAATGTAGTGTGGGAAAAGGTATGGGAAAATTTAATGGCTTATGTCGCTACTGGTGCCAATGCTTATTGGGACTTCCTGCAGTTCAGACACAATGTACATCAAATACCTGAAATAGAAAAAATTGCTGAAAAGCACGGCATATGCTTATTTGTTAAAAATCCTTTTGGCGTTGACAAAAAAGCAATGCCAGCATATAATAGAAATTACGAATTAGATTATATTATAGAACACGCTACCGATTATGGATATCCTGCTTACACTCCGGGTAGATCAGATTATGTTGCCCCAATGCCCGCTAAGATTGAAGCACAAGGTGTTATTAAATGTTTAAGTGTAAAAAAGACATTGTTGCAAACTACAACTGAAATATATATTGATGCATCAGGAAAAGTTTTACCTTGCTGCTTCATACCATCTGGATTACTACCAAAATATTTTGATTGGGGTAATCAATTACAAGAAATGTATAAACAAATAGGAGATGCTAACAATCTTAATTTCCATTCACTACAGCACATACTAGATACTGGAGTTTTAGAAATGTATAGTAGAAGTTGGAAAAATAAAGAAATTGCTGCTTGTTGGATATACTGTGGCAAGAATACTGAAAAGGATCGTATTATAGACAAGTTATGGCAGAAAAAAGATGAGTGAATATAACGACGCCGCTGATAAAGCAGAAAAGCAATTAAAGACCATAAGCCCTACTATGTGTTATGCCAAGTGGGCACAAGTTAGCCTACACTTAACTAATGGTATGACAAATAGTTGTTACCATCCACCATTACATAAAATTCCTATGGAACATGTTCAACATGATCCTAGTATTTTGCATAATACTCCACATAAAAAACAAGAAAGAAAACTAATGATTGAAGGTCAACGACCACCAGGTTGCAGTTATTGTTGGAAGATTGAAGATTTGGGACATCGTAGCGATAGAATATATCGTAGCGGAGAGTATTGGGCACAGAATTCACGTTATGATATTATTCAAGCAATGGATACTGAAAACATAATACCAAGATATGTTGAAGTGAATTTCAATCAAGCCTGTAATTTTAAATGTATGTATTGTAGCCCGCACTTATCAACAACTTGGGAAGATGAAGTTAAGGCTCAAGGCCCATATGAAGTCTATGATAGTCAAGCCAAACTTACAAGACATAATGATATTGAATACTTAGCAAAAGAAGGCTTAATGCCACTCCGAGTAAAACAGGATGAAAACCCATATCTTCAAGCATTTTGGAATTGGTGGCCTGATCTTTATAAAAAATTAGAAGTGTTTCGCATGACAGGTGGTGAACCACTGATGGACATTAATACCTATAGGGTTTTAGATTATGTTTACAAACACCCAAATTATTGGCTTGAGATTAGTGTGACTACAAATCTTTGCCCCCCAAAGCAAGAACTATTTGAAAAGTTTTTAAACAAAGTTAAAAAATTAGAAGAAATAAAAATTTGGGAAGAACCAGATAGGCCCAATCCTGGTAGTGGTAATAATTGGTATGTCAACATGTCATTAAAAAACTTTGCACTTTTTGTTAGTTTAGATAGTGTAGGTAAACAAGCAGAATATATTAGAGACGGTTTAGACTGGGATACTATGCATTCAAATGTCGTAAGATTTTTAGAAGAAACTAATAATACTACAGTTACATTTATTAATACATTTAATGCATTAAGTGTTCCTAAAGTAACTGATTTCATGCGTTATATTTTAGAATTACGACAAAAGTTTGATAAAGAGGCACAAGGAATCAAATATATACCTGTTAACGACCAATGGACTACTCATCCTGATCATCAAGTATTTCCAAGACAAAAAATATGGTTCGATATTCCGTTACTCAGATATCCTAGTTGGCAATCAATACAATTATTAGGTGAAGAATATGAAGGTTATATACAAGAAGCAATAGATTTTATGCGCGAACATTTAATACATTTTAATTCAGAAACGTTTGGTGGATTTTATGATTTTGAAATACATAAATTAGAAAGGAATTTACAAATGATGCGTGATGAGAGATTTCAATTTAATGAAATGAATATTGCCAGAGCAAACTTTAAAAAGTTTTTTAAAGAATATGACAAAAGAAAGAATAAGTCCTTTACAGACATATTTCCCGAACTATGGGACTTATATAAATAAAGATATTATGAAAAAACTAATTAAAAAATTATATGACTTGACTATTGGTAAAATAATTAGGGAAAGAGAATATCGCAAACGTTTAAAAGAGTTGCGAAAAAGAGATCCTTTTATTTACAAATAAACTATGATGTATATTGGATTGAGTTGCGGATTTCATGACGCAGGACTTAGTATTGTTGCTGACACTGGCAATATACTATTTGCCGCACATAGTGAAAGATATAGTAAGAAAAAACATGATTCTAACCTTTGCAAAGAATTAATTCTAGAAGCACGTTCATATTTTGTTAATAGTAATTTTGAATTACACTATTATGAAAAACCTCTTCTCAAGGCATTACGACAATTTCGGGCTGGTCAAAAAATAGGACCTCTAAGTGTTAAGCAAATAGTTGGTGCTGATCTGTACGATATGTTTGGTGACAGACCAATCAAAACACATGTTCATCATAAAACTCACGCAGCAGCAGGCTTTCAAACAAGTCCATTTACAGATGCTACAGTAGTAGTTATTGACGCTATCGGTGAGATGGATTGCATTACTATTTGGGATGCGTGGTATGATGATAAAGGCTATGCACGTTACAAGAAACTATGGAGCAAAAAATATCCTAATAGCATAGGTATGTTTTATAGCGCCATGACACAATGTGTTGGGCTTAAGCCTATGGACGAAGAATATATCCTCATGGGTATGGCAGCATATGGTAAACCAAGTTACGCTAACCGTATGGCTAGTTATTATCTACAGAGTATTGAAGATGTTGAATTTAGACATAACTTACACATAGGGTTGGAAGGAAACAATTTTTTAAGTAAAGCAGATGACATGGATATCGCAGCAAGCGCACAACTTGTTTGTGAAACATTGATTGAAAAAGTTATGATGAGAGCAAAACGTATAGGTCATAGCAAGAACCTTGTGTACGGCGGTGGGGTAGCATTGAATTGTTTGGCGAATAGACTACTAGGTAAACATTTTCATAATATATGGATTATGCCCAATCCTGGTGATGCGGGGAATAGTTTAGGTGCAGCAGCATTGGGATATGGTAAAAAGATTAACTGGCATGATGCGTTCTTGGGCACACATATTAAAGGACCATATCCAGTTAAAGAAGTTATTAACGAATTAACAAATAATAAGATGGTAGGAGTTGCCAGCGGTAGAGCAGAGTTTGGGG